>Ga0255767_1000091_pt1 | contig 70871 bp, 64 predicted proteins | sample 071ome_24_FD_179967 | JGI IMG/M metagenome (GOLD analysis project Ga0255767, IMG submission 179967) | Coastal salt marsh microbial communities from the Groves Creek Marsh, Skidaway Island, Georgia - 071402CT metaG (version 2) | ecosystem: Environmental > Aquatic > Marine > Intertidal zone > Salt...
TGCGCCGCACCGAGGGATCCTCGATAGCGGGGCGCCCCGCCAGTGACACTTGCTTCGCCAAATCAAACACTGAATCAAAATTACAACCACCGCCGCCTCCGCCGATGGAGGCACGTTCATTCATCAATGTCGTGAGCGCCACCTGCCAGCCCTGGCCCACCGCCCCGAGACGCTGCGCGTCTGGGATGCGAACGTCAGTGAAATACACTTCGTTGAAGTTTGCGCCGCCCGAGATTTGCTTGATGGGTTTGATCTCAATGCCTGGCGACGTCATGTCCAAGAAAAAATAGGTCAACCCTTGGTGCTTGGGAACATCTGGATCGGTTCTTAGTACCAACACACCATAGTCAGAATAATGGGCGCCAGATGTCCAGATCTTCTGGCCATTGACGATCCAGTCGTCGCCATCTTTGACCGCTCGAGTGCGCAGCGCTGCCAAATCACTGCCTCCGGCGGGCTCACTGAACAGCTGGCACCACACCTCTTCGCCGCTTGCGAGCGGTGGCATGAACCGTTCGTTTTGCTCTTCGGTCGCCCACGTCATCATGGTCGGCGCACACATGCCTTGACCGATGGAGAAGATGCTATCTGGCGTCTGATACTTTGACTCTTCCTGATTGAAGATCACCTGCTCAATCGCACTCGCCCCTCGGCCACCATGCTCTTTCGGCCAACGGAGACAGGCCCAACCGGCATCGTATTTACGCTTTTGCCAAAGTTTTGCCCGCCCAATGTAATCGAGCCCCGTGAGTTCTGCCTCGCTCGGAACATTGTCCTTAAGCCAGGTTTTCACTTCCTCACGAAAATCTGCTTCTTGTGCTGTATCGTTAAAGTCCATTTCGCTTACTCTCCTTACGCCGCTTGCGCGTTTTCAACGGCGCTAATTAACTTCTCCTGCCACACTGCTTCGGACCCGATGGTCACGGCCAACAGCTTTGAGCGTCGGTATGGGAATTGACAGTCAAACTCCCAGGTGAAACCCATGCCACCATGGGTTTGGATATTTTCTTTTGACGCATAGTAGTACGCCTGAGTGGCCGCCACCCTCGCTGTTGCAGCAGCGAGGGGTAGCTCATCTGCATTGGTCGACAATGCCCAGGCACCGTAATAGCAGTTGGAACGGGCCAACGTATTTTTTACGTAGGCGTGCGCCAATTTGTGCTTTATGGCTTGATAGCTGGCGATGGAGCGACCGAAAGCAAATCTTCCAAGGGCATATTCCTTTGCCATATTCAGCGATGTCTCGGCACCACCGACCTGCTCCCAGGCGAAGAGCACCGCTGCGCGATCATAGACTCGCTGCAACAACGACCACCCTTGACCCGGCTCACCCAGTATCTCGGCACTGGCATTTTCAAAATCAAGTCGAGCGTGGGATCGGCTAGGGTCGATCGTTTTTACTGGGGTCCGCGTCACGCCAGTCTGATTCAAATCGATCAAAACAGCTGTTGGTCCCTCGCTCGTGCTGACCAAAGCCACTGCGAGATGCGCGATGTCGCCATCGGCGACTGGAATCTTTGAGCCGCTGACCTCGCCATCAGAGAAACTGGATTGCAAAGTGTCAGGAGAAGGCTCACCGGCGCTTTCATTGACCGCTAGGCAACCAATCACTGAGCCAGCTGCAAGCTGGGGAAGCCAGTGCGCTTTCTGTGCATCAGAACCCTCCAGCAAAATCGCTTCTGTCGCAAGGTAAACAGAACTAGAGAAAGGAATAGGCGCGATTTGCCTGCCGAGTTCCTCAGCGATCACGGACAGCTCAAGATAGCTCAGCCCGAGCCCATCGTACTCCTCTGGAATGGTGGTCGCAGTCCAACCCATCGCAGCGACTTGCTGCCAAAGTCCCTCGTCAAAGGATTGCTCGCCATCGAGCACGGCGCGAACTGCTGACAAGGAGCATTGATCCTTTAAGAAGCTTTGTGCTTGCTCCCTGAGCAAATTCTGCTCTTCTGAAAATTCAAAGTTCATATCCTGGTTACCTTAAGTTTAAAAATGTCACGAGCCTACTTGAGGCTCCTCTGATCGCACCGATCATTTCACGATGATCTTCCGAACGGCTACTGATTTCCCAAGGCCTTTGAAGCAATGCGTTAAACCAAGTGGTAAACCATGCGAGACCTCATATTCAATTCGGCGATCGCGTTCCCCTTTCTGGAGCAACGCCTCCCCAATACCAGCCGAGCCCCTAACCTAACACCGACACCGCAGAGCGCCAAGGCCGTCCTAGCGGCCATCCCTCAATCCTCCAGCGCGTTAAAACCACGGTATCGATGATCGTCCCCTGTTAGATGCTCAATGTCGGTGTTTAAGTCCTCGGGTTAGGGGCGGCAGATAGCGGTTAGTGGTTAGTGGTTAGTGGTTAGTGGTTAGTGGTTTACCCAGATTGCCATCATTACTGCACTATCCTTAAAAGACAGTATCTTTTGCTCGGAGGGAAATTGAATTGGGCAAGCGTTTTATCTGGCGCTCTTGAACGCCACCCAGTTCTCTACTAAAGCGCCAGCCCGCATCATTTGGTCCGATGTGGTCAAAGGGCGCACAGTAGATTGCCTCCGCGCGACTCGAAGCAGGTACGCTCAAGAGGCTTAACCGCCACGCCCTGTGGTTCGCGTTTGGCACGCGGTAAGCTGCTTCAAACCACAAAGGGAACTTCATCATGCGACTAGGGTTTATCAACGTCTTTGTCTCAGATCTTGAGGCAGCGATTGAGTTCTATACCAAAGTGTTTGGACTGACGTTAATCGACGCTGAAGTTGACCATGGGTATGCAAGATTTCAGTCTTCACCGCTGCCGCTTTCGCTTGAGGTGACCAGTGATCCAAGTCGATTAGGACGACACACCGGAATTGGCCTCATGGTGAACGATTTAACGGCAGCTTATGAGCAGCTGACTGAGCGCGGCGCATCTTTTCCGATGCCACCGACTCGTCAGCCTTGGGGAGGGCGATTAGCCTTGGTCGAAGATCAAGATGGCAATGTGTTCTATTTGGACCAAGGAGAAGGGCATAGCTAGGACAAGCAGACTTCTACCCCCAAATAAAGCAAGAGATCTTCCCGTTCCTCCTGAGCCGGAGCGTGCCGAGTTACACCCCGTAAGGATCCTTACTCCTTACGCAACACAGCCAAACACCCCGCTTCGGGAACGCCCATAAAAGCATCATGATCTTTGTGGGCTCGCAGTCCAGGTGGGAAACACAACCAAACCCAGCCTGCGCAAACTCACAAGGGCGACAATGGTCAGCACCCACTCGCGAAAGGGGCTTACGTCGCAGGCCCTCCGAGCGTTTTGCTTGCGCGACAAGCCAGCGGCAGTTCTACGAGAGAGGATGCTTAGCGATAATCGCCAGCGGCGGATCGGCGCGCGCCATTGACCCTGTAAATGGCGTCTACCAGCGCTTGACCGCGCTCGTTGAGCAAAATACCGGGCCCCATCTGATTCATGGTGTACCCAAAACTGAATCCGAACGCAGGATCGGCAAACCCCATACTGCCACCCGCACCGGCGTGCCCAAACGCATGTTGGCCAATGACGCAGCTTTCAAAAGCACCTGAAGGCCGATAGGTATTATCCATCGACTTCATTAATCCCAGCCCGAAGTGTGAGGGCATGCACAGTGTCTGGTCGGCACCTGCGACCCAAGTCTTTGACATTTGATGAATCGCGCTTTCGGAGAAGAAGCGCGTGCCGCCCAAGCTGCCACCAACCGCGAGCGGTGCAAAGAGTCGCGCCAGTGCTCGGCCATTCGTAATCCCTCCACCTGCACCAAATTCTGCTCGGTAGCTCGCCGGATCATCCGCTCGAAACTTCCCAGTATTGAAGAACGCAAGCGCCGGAATGCCGGCAGCGTCATCAAGGAGTGCCCTGGTGAACTGAGGAACGGCCTCTCCACGAACAGGTTTCGCCCCTTTAAGCCGCGTGACTCTGTGATGCTCGCCATCGGGCAAGCCAATCCAAAAATCTAAACCCAGAGGCTGAGCGAACTGCTCATTGAAAAACTGACCCAGGGAGACCCCCGTTACGCGTCTAACGATCTCACCCACCAACCAGCCATGGGTTGTCATCTGATATCCATGCGCACTGCCGGGCACCCAAAAAGGCGCTTCTTTTGCCAACAACTCAACCATGAGATCCCAATCCAAAAAACTACCAGGGGCTAACTTGGCGCGAAGGGCTGGTAATCCCGCCGAATGATCAAGCAACATGCGGATGGTTGTTGCATCCTTACCCGCCTGACGATACTCAGGCCAGTAATCACCCACCTCGCGATGAAGCGCTACCTCCCCTTGATCAATCAGCCACAAAAGGGATAGGGAAACCGCGGCTTTGGTGCAGGAGTGGACCACGCTCATCGTCTCGCGTTGCCACGGCTGCTCGCCGTCAATCGAGGTCCCTGCGAACACATCGATCAGGGTCTCGTCACCCTTCAGAATACAGAGGCTCGCGCCCACTTCGCCGCGATGCTCGAAATTGTCGGCAAACGCCGTTAGCACGGGCTCATAGCCGGTCTTCACACAGCCAAGAATCGGACCGGTCACCGTCTCGCCTACGACTTGATCACTGGGAGCATTGAACATCGCCATCGTTGTCTCCTGATTCGTCATTGATGGGTCGTGCCCATTCCGCCATCGCCGAGCCTAGGTTGTGTCATGGGACTCCATCAGCGAAAGGGGCTCCATTGGCGAAAAAAGCTCGCTTCAAAAGAGACACTTCCGTAGACTTCGGCTTCCCCGTAGCACTGCTGAGGCCACCCTCACTTGAACACTGAAGTCCCATCATCGCAACCATTTCTTGGTTGGCGTATGGCCGGTGTGGCGTTCTTCGTAGACTTCATCGCGGTCGGTTTTTTCTTCTACTCCTACGGCATTTTCTTCAAGTCGATTGCGGCTGAATTCGGTGATTCTCGTTTGGATGTTGCCATCGGCATTACCCTCACCCAAGGGGTTGGCGCCATGCTCGCGCCATTCATAGGGCGAGCCCTCGACCGCTATCCACTAAAACGCATCATGGCGCTCGGCGCCCTCTCCATGGGAACTGGGTTTTCCCTATTGTCGGTAGTTCAGTCTCCGTTCCAGTTCTACCTAGTGCTTAGCATTTTCGTTGGCTTTGGCGCGGGCGCAATGGGCCAGCTAGCCACATCAAAACTGGTTAGCAATTGGTTTGTAAGAAAAAGAGGGACTGCACTCGGAATCGCAGCGACGGGCATCTCGGTCTCAGGGGTCATCATGCCGAATATCAGTGCTTACCTTGTGACCGAATTTGGGTGGCGTTCTGGGTTCTTGGTGTACGGCCTGATTACGCTCACCCTGGTCGTTCCCCTAGTCTTAAGGCTCGTAATCTCACGCCCGGAGGATGTCGCTCAATTGCCTGACGGCGCAAAGTCTCAGACCGAACTCCCTGCTGTCAAAGCGCCACTCAGAACCAAAGAGTTCCTTGGTGATCGAAATTTTTGGCTCTTGGTCACCATCATCGGGCTTTTATTTTGCGTGCAGTCCGGGACGCTGATCCACATGGTGCCGCAGCTCACCGACCGAGGGATTAGCCTGCAAGCAGCATCATTGATCGCCGCTGCCACTGCGGGGTGTGGTGTGTTTGGTAAGCTCGCCTACGGCGCGCTGGTAGACCGTTGGGATACGAGGCAGGCACTGTGGCTCGCCATTGCATTTCAAATCGTTGGGCAACTCGTCATGCTCAATACATCCGACTACTTTTGGTTCATGTTGGGCGCGTGCAGTTTTGGTTTCGGTATGGGTGGCATCGTGCCAATGCAAGGCGCAGTGGTCGGGGCGGCCTTTGGGCGCGCTTCATTCGGACGCGTCATGGGCGCGATGCGCTTACCAATGTCAGTGATTCACCTCGGTGGGACGCCATTCGCAGGATGGGTGTTTGATACAACAGGCAGCTACGACTGGGCCTTCTACACGTTCTTAGCGCTTTACATGCTGGCGGCCGTGGCGGTTTTTGGCTTGAGAGTGAATACTCGATCCAATCGCACCTAACTCGCGGTTCGAGCGTCGCCTGATATCAAGGTCTCGTCCGGTTTGATTGAGAACCTCAACCAGAAGAAAGACAGTCCAGCCGTGACAAATATCGAGGCCACCGAACCCCACAAAATGCCGATGTATCCGAACCATTCGTTGCCAATCAAAGCAAACGGTACCGACAAACAGAGCATCTGAATGACCGAGATCATCAATGGTGGGTTGGGGCGCCCAAGCGCGTTGAAGCTCGACGTTGCAATCGCGATGACACCCATGAGGCCCATACCGATTGGCAAGATGGATAGATGTGCTGTCGCCGCGACCACTACCTCGGGATCATCACTGATCCAGGTCAGCACAACCGGCCCAGCGGTGAACAAGACAATAAACGAGAGCAGGCCCCAACCGAGTGCAAACCAATAAGCTGTCTTCAGCGCCGAATCAACACGATCAAAGCGGCCAGCGCCCCAGTTCTGCCCAATGATGGGCGCAATGCTCATGCTGAGCGCCCATAAAAACATCGCAAACAAGGTTTCAACTCGGGACGCTACGGAAAACCCTGCCACGACCGCTGTGCCATGACCTGCGAGTAACCGTGTGATCACCGTCATCGACACGGGCGAGATTAAATTAGCGGCCACTGCGGGGAGACCAACATGCAAGATGGCTCGGCTCGATGCGGCAAACCCTTCGAGCCCTGGGACTAGAAGTCCATCTTCACGCATGACGTAGAGGTACATCACAAAACTGAGAAAGCGCGCCACCAAAAACGCCCACGCCGCACCCGGCATGCCCAGTCCATCCCAAGCGCCGATGCCAAAGATAAAAAGCGGGCCCAATACGATTTGTATGACTGCGCTAAAGGTCATCAGATAGCTTGGTTTGATCGCGTCTCCAGCTGCTCGCATGAGTGATGAGCCGACCATGGCCACAGCAAAAAAAGGCAACCCGATTAACCAAAGGCTCATATATTGAATCGCAAGCTCCGCCGCCGCCTGATCCGCGCCGAGCAGCCCAAAGATGGGCTCAAGGGACCAATACACGAGGAATGAAAGTGCAACCGTGAAGCCGATGACCATCCAAATCGCATGGCTCATCAGCCTTTTTGCGTCGGTCCAATCATGAGCACCGATCTTGCGGGCAACGACTGACGAGGCGCCAACGCCTAGCCCCATGGTTACGCCTTGCATCATCATCACTAAAGGAAAGGTAAATCCGAGTGCCGCCAGCTCCAACGTGCCAACCTGACTGATGTATAGCGACTCCATCAGGTTTGCGCCCATGACGGCTACAAAACCAAGGAGCATGAAGCCGGTTAAGCGGGACAAGTGAAGGCTCACTGGCCCCTCGGTCAAGGAGCGGTGCTGCCCATTTGTTGGCTTATTTGCTTCCACGTCGTTTCACTTTTTTTCCGCTTACTTCGCGCTTCTTCTTATTGGCAGCTTCTTCTTGCTAGAAGCTTTTTGCTTGGAGCTCATTACCCAAAGCTTCTTCTGATAATTCTGGTTGTCTTCTGACCGCTTTTTAAGTTTGCTCGCTCGCCCACTGACGGTAGCTGGGAGACTTACGCCGCAAGACATCGTCCCTAAGAGGATCTCAGCTGGTTCTTACGCCTCAAATCCCCAACGGCTCACGTGGATGGATTCACTTGTCACCAATGAAGCGGGGCTAGTGGTGCGGGCTAGCCTTCTTCTAGCGCCTGCTTAAGCACCTCAGATGAAACATTACCACCCGAGATAACCACCCCAATTGACTCACCATCCGCAATGGACGCCTGGTCGCGCAATGCAGCGGCAAACGGTGCAGCGCCTGCTCCTTCGACAAGGTTATGAGTCTCTTTCAACAAAACGCGCATGGCTTCCGTGACTTCGTCATCGGTGACCGACATCACTTTTGATAGTCCTGTTCTTAGCCACGACAGCGCTTCAGGATTCGCTTCTCGAACCGCTAGCCCATCAGCTATGGTCTCAGCGCTATCGCTCGCGATGGGATGACCCTTCATGATCGATTGCAAATAAGTCGGCGCGTGACTTGATACAACGCCAATGACTTGCACTGAATGCTGCAGCGCAGCCTTTGCCATCAAGACACCGCAAGCGCCAGAGCCCAATCCAATCGGAACATAGATACGCGTTAAATCAGGCGCTGCGCTCAATAGTTCAAGCGCGTAAGTGCCAACACCTACCACTAAGTCCTGATGGTATGACGGCACCCAGTGCAGGTTCTCCCTTTGGGCCAGGGCTTCGGCGAAACGGAGACTCTCAACAAAGTCATCACCTTCTACCAAAAGCTTTGCCCCGTATCCTTCAATGGCAGCGTTTTTCTCTGGGTTATTGCCACGCGGGACAACAATCACGGCCTCAACTCCTGCCGCCGCTGCCGCAAAGGCAACGCACTGGCCATGGTTACCCCGCGTTGCACAAATCACGCGCTCTGGCATCGCTGTCGCCGCTAATTGAGCAAAGTAGTGAAGCCCGCCCCGCACCTTAAACGCGCCCGTCGGCAGATAATTTTCATGTTTTAGCCAGACGGGGCAGCCAAGCCTCGATTCGAGGAGTGGCCATCTGATCTGAGGTGACGGACTAATCGACGCATAAACGACTTTTGCAGCCTCACGTAACTGATCCAATTCAGACACGGCAATGCCTCGCGAGCATCAATGCGCTTGCAGTGCACTTGGACTCAGCGTTCTCTATGCGCACCGCTGTCAATTCGCCTCGGTAATGCTCGTGAGCGCTCGAAAGTCATGCTCATACACGTCCCATGGATTCGCTCGCACGCGAGCGTCCAATTGATGCGCGTCATCTCCCACCAAAATTCGCCAATTTTTGTCTTTAACGCCCTTCAAAATGATCTCGGCGGCCTGATCTGCGCTGGTTGGCGCCTGGTCGCGAAACTGCAAGCCTTGCTGGTGAACCATTTCGCGCAACTGATCATCGCTCAGATTCATGAGGTGGGCCGCGTCATCTCCCTGCTGATGCATCAACCGTTCCCGAAGGTCTTTGACTTCCTGCTCAGTCATATTGAGGGCATCGGAATGACCGAGTACCTTTCTAGAATTAATCGCTATCGACGTGCCGATATGGCCAGGCATGACGACCGATACGTTGATATGGGGTGCATTAATCCGGAGATCGGTAATGAGCGCCTCGCTAAAACCTTTCACTGCGAACTTCGCCGCTGCGTACGCCGTATGTGGCGTAGTCGGGCCAATGCTGGCCCAGAACCCATTAACGCTGGACGTGTTGACGATATGCGCCTCATCCGCTGCTTGCAGCATGGGCAAAAAGGCGCGGCAACCGTAATAAACCCCGTACCAGCAAACCGCGAACGTACGCTCCCATTCATCGCGTGACCCCGCCACAAACCCGCCGCCACCGCCAATGCCTGCATTGTTGAATAAGAGATGGATGGCTGCACCATGGTGGTCGGCGACATGCGCTTGAAAAGCGTTGATCTCGGTTTCACTTGAGACATCGCACAAGAACGTGCTGACCTTACTATTGCCAGCAGCTTGCGCCAGCTTTGCCGTCTCTTGCATGTTGTCTTCCGAGACGTCACAGATTGCGACCTCGCATCCCTGGCTAACGAGCGCCAAGGTCAGGGCGCGACCCATCCCCGTTCCACCGCCCGTCACCACCGCTACTTTATTGTCAAAACTATCCATCTGATCAGCCCCCTTTGCGTCATTGACCCGTCATCGATCCATCACCGATTCGAATCAACCCGTATTAATTCCGTCGTGAGCTACTGCCACGCCGCGCCAGTGCGACACACCTTGTAGCCTACTCACAGGCCAGTACACGATTGTGGGGATATGATGTCAATGGAGCGCTGAAAGGTAGCCGCCCTTTACAGACAGTCCATCAAAACAGCAACGGGTGCTTTATGGTCAAGTCCGCTGATTGAATGCCGTTGGCCGACGAAGTAACACCACTGCCAGTGCTGAGAAGAGCCCGAGGGCCACCAGCCCCTGAATAAGACCCGCCCCTCGGTCGTCACTTAGCTGCCAGACCACCATACTAAAGGCAATTTGAAGCACATAGACGCCGGCCCAAGGCCACATCCATTTCTTCATGTGATAGAAGCCATAGGCTCCCCAGGCATAGACAAACCAATGGGGGATCGCGAGCCACTTCGCTGCCCATCCCGAAAATAGGATGCCAAACCAAACCTCTTGATCATCAGAGACTGGTTTAAAGAAGAGATCGAAAGGCAGATAAATCACTGTCATATAGGCACAGAATGCAAGTAAAGCGTTTGCCCACCATGGCCGTGCTGCTAAGAATTGCTTCATGTAATCCTCCTTTTATCCAACAGAAATAAGCTTCACTCTGTCCAACAAAAACAAGCTTAGCTCAAGCGCTCGCCGGGCGACCGTTTCAACGCAGACTCGCAAGATGCCAGCCCTTCCAGCACATTGCGCGACCGACATTGCGCAACCAAGGTTACAAACCAAAAAGTTATCGCCAAGGTGATGCCTGCCACCCTTCCCGCAGATTGGCGCATAGTGTGGCGAGCGTTAGCGCGTTATCAAGATCTTCACCTTCATCTACACCGACATCAACATCTACACCACCATCGGTCCCACCGCCTCGTTAGGTTATCGCCGCGGCCAGCAGTGCTTCACAGTGGATCAGCGTTGTGTCAAATACAGGAACAGACACATTGCCCGTGTTCAGCAAAAGGCCGACCTCGGTGCACCCTAAAATGAGGCAGTCTGCCCCCTGATCCACTAGCCGATCTGCAATGACTACATACTCGGCTTCGCTCTCTGCGGTTATGACGCCCTGGCACAACTCCTGATAGATGACGCGGTGAATGCTATCGCGGTCATTTGCTAAAGGGATGACGGGAGTGATGCCTCTATCCTGCAATCGCTCGATATAAAAGGGTTGTTCCATGGTGAAGCGAGTTGCCATCAAACCAGGTCGCGAGCACTGCAGGTCGCTTATTCTGGAGGCGGTGGCATCAGCAATATGCACAAGCGGTACGGATACTCCCCTCATCATCGTCTCGGCAACTTTGTGCATGGTGTTGGTCGCAAGACCCAGTATTTCGGCGCCACCTCGCTCAAGCGCAAGGGCCTCTTGATTTAATCGTTCACCCGCCTCTTCCCAACGATCTTTAGCCTGGAGCGCTTCGATGACGGCGAAGTCTAGTGACCGAATCAACAACTCGGGCGAGTGAAGGCCACCCATCGAGGCTTGGGTTAACGAGCAAAGTTCACGGTAATAGAGTTGGGTGGAGGCCGCCGACATACCCCCTAAAATGCCAATTGTTTTCATCCTATCTCCTGCGCGTGGCAAGCGGTCTCTCGTTTACCTGCTGCAGCCAACGTTCGTTGTTCATCTCTCATTTTCTGTCGCTACTTTAATACGACCATCGCGTGATTGATGCGCTCAAAAATCGCATTCACCTTCCAGGATAACCTTTAAGCACGCGACCACATGCGCAGCTAGGGTTTGTGAACGGCGGCTGGGGATCCAAAGTCTGCGCTCGAGCTGCGGCGTTTCAATCGATGGCGATTCCAAATGAAACTGCCTTGCTGGGTGGGGTACTCGGTGCGTGCCGATTAGGTAAATGAGCGAGATGAGCAGACTCCGTCCGCGCAGGCACCGAACGGTTTAAGCCATCCGTCCAGGAATCGTGATGGGCTCACCAAACGAGTGAGGGCACACCCTTGCAGAGCAGATGTTCCCTCGTGAAACATGCAAATAAACCCGGAGCCGAGTAGGGCGCTCTATCGTTCGATGAAGCTCTTCAATTGCTCTGAACGAGAAGGATGCCGCAGTTTACGCAAAGCTTTCGCTTCGATCTGGCGAATTCGCTCGCGCGTCACGGAGAACTGACGCCCAACCTCTTCAAGCGTGTGATCGGTATTCATATCAATACCGAATCGCATCCTGAGCACCTTTGCCTCACGCTCGGTCAGCGCTCGCAGCACATCGTTGGTCGTCTCACGCAATCCTTCATCAGATGCCTGATCAAGCGGCGACTCAATCGAAGTGTCGCTGACCAAATTCCAAATCGTCGAGTCATCGTCGTCTCCCACAGGAGTTTCGAGCGATATTGGTTGCTTCGCAGCATCAAGCGCCTTGATGACCTTATCCTGCGGAAGTTCCATCTTTTCACTGAGCTCCTCGATGGTGGCAGGACGGCCTAGTTCCTGCAGCAACTGTCGACTCAAACGATTGATCTTATTGACCGTCTCCATCATGTGGACAGGAACACGAATGGTTCTCGCGAGATCAGAAATAGACCGGGTAATGGCTTGCCTGATCCACCATGTGGCGTAAGTCGAGAACTTGAAACCTCGCCGATACTCAAATTTATCGACGGCTTTCATTAACCCTATGTTGCCTTCCTGAATCAGATCTAAAAAGTGGAGCCCGCGATTGGTGTACTTCTTCGCGATTGAAATGACCAGTCGCAGGTTAGCCTCAATCATGTCGCGCTTAGCGGCGCGCATATGAAGGATGGCCTTATTTAGATTTTTGTTGGTCTCGCGAATTTCAGCTAACGGGCGCCCGACCTCTTCTTGTATGCGACAAATCGTCTTCACTGCATGCCGCAACGGCACTCGATTAGCCATGATTTTCGCAGCCCATTTCTCATCCGCTTTCTCCAACCGATCAACGAATTTCAGGTCAATTGCGTTGGCCTTGTATCGCTTCAAGAATTGATCGCGAGGCATACGTGCTTTATTCACGCAAATATCTTGAATGACTTTCTCTTGAGCCCTGATGGCTTCCATATCGGAGCCCACCCATGTGATGAGTTCATCCAAGAGGGTTGGAACCAGTTTTAGCAAGCAGAAATTTTCCTGCAGCTTCGTGAGACTGCTCTTATACTTCGCCGATGACGAGGGTTCCTTCGCTGCCACCTTATCGAACGCCGTTTTTGCTTTTTTAATCGCCGTCATTCTGGCGATGACTTGCGATGAATCTAAGCCGCCAGTTTCTTCTGTTTCGGCCTCATCGAACTTACCGCTGGATTTTGCTTCGGCAATACGCGAAGTGTCAGGGATCTCTGTTTCGGGGTCCAAGAAGCCCGCCAGAATCGACGAGAAATCTGGATTGTTCGGATCAGTCTCCTCGTTGTCCATGATCGCATCGTAAGAGGCGATAATCTGCTCGACTGGGCCTGGGTAGCCTGCCATGACCCGCATAGCGTCTCGAATGCCATCTTCGATCCGCTTGGCAATGACGATTTCGCCCTCGCGAGTCAGAAGCGGCACGGTACCCATTTCGCGCATGTACATGCGCACGGGATCCATTGTTTTGCCGTGAGCATCCGATATCGGGAGGAGCGACTCTTCTGGCAATTCATCATCGGACTGCCCTTTGATCTCCTCACCATCTTTGGGTGCTGTCTCTAAAATTTGGATATGAAGATCAGTGAAGGCTTGACAAAGGGACTCAAATTCATCGCCGCCTGCTGCGATTTGTTGGGGCAGAATTTCAGCGATCGCATCCAGTGTGAGATACCCTTGCTGACGACCTAGGTCTAGCAGTCCGGCCAGCGCGATCTCGAGGGTCTCAGCTTCGTCCTCGGCGTCCTCACCAAGAGAAACTCTGCTCGTGAGGATCTCCAGGGCATCCATTTCATCTTCAGACGCCTCGACCAACTCATTTTCAATGATCGAATCGAAATCGCCTTCACTCATCTGATTTGACATGCTTCAATCCTTATTTTTGGCCATCTGTTTGGGTTGGACAGTGAGCGTTTTTCGCTCCTGCTCCCGCAGCACAGCATCCGCCTTTGGCTGTACTTCTCGTAATGCTCGCTTCATGTACTTCGTGTGCTTTTGAGCACGAGCGCCTGCTCGCATCCACAGGTCAAACTGTTTTTTTCTCGAAATCTACCGCTTTGATCTAACGCATGGATCGATCAGGGTGATGCCTTCTTGTTAGCTTTTCACTAGCTTTTCACTAGCTTTTCACTAGCTTTTCGACTACCGGCCCGACTACCGATTGCTCGGATCACCATAATAGATGCGATCTATGGCGAAGCATAACACTGATTTAGCCAGAAGGGGGACTCTTGCCTCGAGCCTTTGACGTAATTTTTTGCTGTAATTACGGAACCTTACGTAAGAATAGGCTCCGTGGTTTAGGTCACTCGACTGGCTGCACCGTACCCAACCGAGAACAGTTGGGCGATCAAGTCCATTCAAACGAAGATATTTCAACTGCCAGAGCGCTCTCCGGTCCCGAATTCGAGGTTGTAAGGGACCCAAAACGAGAAATCTAGGATTCCGGTCGGCAAAATACCGTCGTTTCGAACTGCATCTGCCGATGCGTTACACAGCACTTTTAGCCCTTTTTGTCGCTCCCTCAGCCGTCAGATGACAGACAATCTAAGGGTACGGGCAAGCCAACTCGCCGCCAGCGTGCTAAATGACTTTCAGAAAGTGGGCTTCATTGTCAACCTGGAAACGCCCGAGAAACCTCCACTTTTCCATTGATGTTATCCCCATTATTCGGATCTATAGTAGCAACCCTCGCTAGCTCCAGCTGGTTGCAAAAAATGTGTTCTCCTCGGCAGGACGGATACACAATCAGCTGGGCTAGTCGAGACCAATCTCTACAAGCAAAACCTCATCGATTTGGTCTCTGAGCCATCCAACGCCCTCAACCGATTCGAGCTAGCGCTCGCTGATCGCCGTCCATCAAATTCTCAACGCTTTTTTTCAATATTTTCGTGGCTGTTCTCAAACGCTGTGCGCTGTCTTCTATTCATTAACGCTGTCTTGGTGATTGGTCTGAAACCGCTCCTGAATCCTGTCATCACCCACCACAATGCATCGCGACCCGGGGCGTGTTTTAGCTTTAGCGCATCTTTAGCGATCACCGCGGTACCTGATTCAGCGCTTCGCCAGGCCAAGTGGGGCCTAACTGATTCAACGCTAAATGCTGAGGGGATTGAGTATTCGTGTCACTGAAGGTTGACCCAGAAGGGAACGCTCGCGGCAGGCGTGCAGCTCACGGCTTGATTGCGAACCGCACCCGCTATGCCTTGACGCTCGAGCCCGTCTTCTGGGGGGTCACTCCTCGCCGGACAACCAAGATTGCCAGTCTATCGACGGATCACCGATAACCAGGAAGTGAGGGTTCAAAATATCGTCTTTCGTGTTGTATTGGAGTGGAGCGAACGAGGTATCCACTACTTCGCCCCCAGCGGCAAGGACTACAGCGTGAGCAGCTGCGGTGTCCCACTCAGATGTCGGCGCCAACCTAGGGTAAAAGTCGGCGTCACCGCTGGCCACCAAGCACAACTTTAAGGAACTCCCCATGTTCGTGAGCTCAATGGAGGGCAGGTGGCTGCGCAATTGTGCTAAGAGCGCATCAAGCGCCTCGGCTCCGTGCCGGCGACTGGCGACAACCACTAACTGCTCTGTCGGCTGGGTCAGCGCACGAGCCTTGATACTTTGTCTTTGTCCATCAGACACTTTCCAAGCACCGTGATCTCCGTCAAGAACAGACCCTGAGTAGGTCACACCCAGAACGGGGACATGAACAATGCCAACCACCGGAACGCCGTGGTCGATCAACGCAATGTTGACGGTGAATTCGCCATTTCGCGCAATAAATTCTTTGGTGCCATCGAGCGGATCAATCAGAAAATATCGAGACCAGCTTTGCCGCTCAGAGAAGGGCGGTAGCGAGCCTTCCTCAGACAGGACCGGGATCTCAGGAAAATGGCGCGCTAGCGCTTCAACAATCACGGCGTGTGAGGCGAGATCAGCCCGCGTTAGCGGCGAGTCGTCTGACTTCATCTCAACGTTAAAGTCCGAGCTGTCGTACACGGCTAAGATCGCGTGCCCCGCTTCAGTGGCAATCGCCTCCAACGTCTCTCTCATCGCTGTTCTCCCTCTTTACGCATGGTAGGGTAACCGAAACGAACCTATCGACGCGATGCGCGTACAATTTGCTCTCTTAAACTTGCCAACCTTATGCATCAATCGCACTGCCAGCCGCTGCCTGAAATCATCCTGTTAGATATGGATGGCACCTTGCTTGATCTTCGGTACGACGATCAATTTTGGGAACAATTCTTGCCGCGTGCGTACGCGGCCCATCATGGTATCGACCATGAAACGGCTCGCGCGGACGTGGCGGCACGTCTTAAGGCAGCGCGGGGAACCCTGACCTGGTACAACATTGATCATTGGTCTGAGGAACTAGGCGTTAACATCCTTCAACTGAAACGCGAATACAATGGTCTCATCCGCTACCGGCCAGGCACCTTAGACTTTCTGCGGCGCGCAAAATCCCTCGCCATACCCACCGTCCTCGCGACCAACGCTCACCCTGATTTGGTGGAATTCAAAGTGAACGCCCTTCATGAGCAAGGACTACCGTTCTCCTCGTTTTTCGATGCCATCGTAACGAGTCATCAATTCCAAGCGGCCAAGGAATCCGTCGACTTCTGGTCGGCGCTACAGAACGACCAATCGTTTGATCCCAAGTCAGCGCTATTTGTAGATGACAACCTTGCTGTATTGAAGGCGGCAACAACGTTCGGTATCGGGCGCTGTATTGCTGTTGACCAGCCCGATCTCTCCAAGCCTCCCAAAGCCGTGACGGATTATGAGTCGGTCACGTCATTGGACGAGATTCAGTTTGCATCATGACTGGCGTACGCATTGACAAGTGGCTATGGGCGGCTAGGTGTTATAAGACTCGTGCCAAAGCAAAGGAAGCCATTGATGGGGGCAAAGTTGAAGTCAATGGCGATCGCACCAAACCCTCGAAAGAGATCAAGATTGGCGACACCGTTCGCTACCGTGCGGGCTATGATGAAAGAACCTTGATCGTCCGAGCGTTATCAGACGTGCGACGCGGCGCGCCCGAGGCGGCGACGCTTTTTGATGAGACCGAAGCCAGTCAGCAGGCGCGGGAAGACGCAGCAGCTAGGCGCAAGGCGGAGGGGGGCAGCGTCAGGCCGCTCGGTCGACCCACGAAGCGAGACAGGCGGCAGATTCACCGGTTTAAGTCCACGCGGCACCTTGGCGACGACTAACCCAGTTTTCGACTCAAGACCCTTTTTAGTTAAAATGGACGCTAAACGGCTCCATCCCCTGAAGTTGTCCATCGACTACTGTCTCCGCCCCAGAGGAGCCCGCAGTAACGCAGATTGAAAGGCATCGTTCATCGCCTTTGGATCGAATGGCCGAGTCGCGACGAACGGGAAGTGCCAAGAACATCGATTATGCCGCCCCTAAAGCGGGGTCAGCCCAAGACCCAGGCCGCCATCCACATCGAGCAGCGCACCAGTGACCCAGCTGGCGTCCAACAAAAATGCGATCGCCTCTGCCACCTCGCTGGGCTCCCCCGCCCGACCTAATGCATGGAGCGGTTCTAGTGCGCGCATGCGCGCATCAAGCTCTGCCTTTGAACCGAGCCCGGCCCTCTCATTAATTTCGGTGGGCACTGCGCCCGGGAGCACACAGTTGACTCTCACTCCTTGCTCACCAAGCTCCGCGGCAAGCACCTTGGTTAGCCCTTGGATGGCTGCCTTTGTGGCTGCATAAGGGCTGGCCCCTGGGAACGCTCGTCGCGTATGGATCGAGCCAATAAAGACGATGCTCCCACCTCGCACAGCCAGTGCAGGCGTGCAAATGGACGACATCATCATGGCGCCAATGACGTTTTGGTGGAACACGTCCATCAGTGCTGACTCGTCTAGATCCGCGAGCGCTGCGCGGTACATATTGCCCGCGTTGTTCACTAGTCCATCGAGCCCATTACCGTGCGCCAGGGCCGAATCAAGAACGCGCTTTCGATCTACATCCACAGTGATATCACCTTGCACAACCTTGCAAGCAGGCCCTAGTTCAAGACCAATCTGATTGATCGAGTCTTGGCGGCGACCACAGATGGTCACATGCGCGCCTGCGTCAACGAGATATCGAGCGGTTGCGGCACCAATGCCCGAGCCGCCGCCTGTCACTAACATTGACTTCCCTTTAAACCGCTCCACTGACACCTCCTAGCAACCACTCGTAAAGGGTTGGCAGTAATCCACTGGAGATTTGCTGGCTGACTGATGTCACATCGTGACCTAGCGCAGAGTAGGCGCTTCTGGCCTCGCCATGTTCCTTTCGCCAGACCACCACTTCTTCGGCGCCGTCTGCGTTCCTCGCCGTCATTAGCGGCAGAGCGTCTGCATCTCGATGAAGCGAGCAATAGAGCTCGTCCTCGATCTCAAACGCCGTGAGCCCGAGCGCCTCTCCTGCTGGAGTCGGGTTAACCGAAAGTGCCTCGATTGGTGGATGAAACGATTCTGGCCACCGCCAATGCCCGCCCAGATAGCGGCTCCAAACGGGTAGATCTGAGAAACAAATGCTCGCAGTGTGCAGGCCTAAGAGTTTGCCCCCTCGGGCAACGAAACGATCCAAACACGCTGCTTGCTCGAGCGACACACAAAACTGCCAATCCGCTCTGAACTCATCATATTTAGATCCCTCCATTTCCCAAAAGAGTGCGTTGACCACAAACAATTGGACCGACGCCTCCTCAAGCGCTTCAAACGCGGCATTTGGGTGAACAACGATTGATGTAGCCAGCCCGTGTTGTTCACCCAGGGGCGAAAGGAGTGCGGACGTCTGGTTAAACGCGTGGTGGATTCCGCCGCTTAAAATGAGTTGCCGATGTTGCGTCGTCATCTCGCGCCCTCACTTAAGAAATCAGCGTCAGGGTGCTCTTTAGGTCCCTGCAACCCTTTTCGAGTCACCAGCAACTGACCGAGGCGATCCCCCGATTCTATTGGCGCCCTCCGCATCGACGATGACCACTCGCTGGAGCGCGGCCAAGACCTAAATTGCTGAGTCATGCCGTTTCTCCTTAGCACGCTAATCTTAGGAGCGCTAATCCCACGCGCGCTAATGAAGTCGCGTTCGATGATGACTTGGTCATTCTTGCTCGTGACCACTCGACTTCAAGGCTCATGCGATTAGTCTCTCGGCAAGTGCGCAAGCAGACTCCCAACCACACCGCCGTCGACCACGAGTTGATGGCCGCTAACATATTGCGCAGCTTCTGACTGGAGGTAAACGACGGCATTCACCACGTCATCTGCCTGACCCAATCGCTTGAGCGGGACGCCTCCCGCGCGCTTTTCTCGAACCGACGCTTGCTCAAAAAACGGCGCGGACATTCCCGCATCAATAAATCCAGGGGCTATCGCATTCACTCGAACCCCCATGGGGCCCCACTCTAGCGCTTGCAGTATCGTCAAGTTATGAACTGCGGCTTTGGTGGCCGCATACAAGCCAACGTTAGGCCCTGGCGTCACCGCATTGATCGACGACAAATTAATGATGCAACCCGCGCCCTGCTCCGCCATTTGTTTCGCTGCCTGCTGCGCGCATAACGCCGTCCCCATGAGATTGACATTGATAACGGCCTGCATATCCGCTGGCGATTGCTCAAGCAAAGGACCAAACCGCGCAATGCCAGCATTATTGACCAGCAAGTCAACCGCACCAATGCGGGAGAACACGTCCGCAACCTGTTCGGGGTTTGACACATCCACCTGAAACGCGCTCGCACCGGTTAGTTCTTCTGCGCGACGGCTTGCCGCATCTCCGTCTTGATCAAGTAAAGCGACCGCATAACCCTCACTGGCCAGCCGCTCCGCGATCGAAGCGCCTAAACCTGCTCCCGCTCCTGTGACTACCGCCTTCATAGCTTGTCCTCTTGCTATTAATTACGCTGCGCTGTTTGTAGACCTGGGTCGAATACGACCGGATAGCGAGCCCAATTGAGTCTGGTCGTGCCTGTCACGCGCACTGGCGCTTCGTTAGGACTAGCCTTCAGCCCATGCTTCATCCAGTGAACCAGAAGTCGCGTGATCACACCAATCTGTGCCTCATCGCCCCCCCGTTTTTCGGTCCGAACGAGACCAGCGGCCAACTCGCGCCCGGGGCAACTGTGGTGACCCACGCCGAAGGTCAATCCGGAGTAGGGTCGCAATGCCTTCACTCGCCTGTAGGGGTCAAAGCGGCTCGCATCATCGCCAAAGACATCACGATCTTGATTAATCGCCTGTAGGTCAAAATCCAACTGATCGCCTTGATATCGCCTCACCATGACCGGACTAGCCGGGTGCAGCCGCAATGCTTCAGCAACGCACCGCTGAGCCCAAAGCGGCTCCTCGATAAACCGGACTCTCTCATTCGGCTGCTCAGCAAACCAATGTGTAAGCTCATGGAAACCATGTACCAGGGCGTTCGCTGTGCTGTAAAGCGAGGCTTGCAGGAAGAACGCGGCTTCCTTTAGGCAGTCGGTTTTATCTAGTACACCCTGCTCAAGCCCGTGTTTTAGAAGCGGCAACAATGCCATGCTCTGCACATCTGAGCGAGCGCGGGCGAACTGAGGCTGAAAATATTGCTGATCAAACAGCGTCAACGCGTTTTGTAATTGTTGTGTCAGCGCGTCCTCGTGTTCTGTCGACTGTGCCGCGGTTGCCGAGGCACTAAAAGTGTCGACCAATTGGAGCAGCTGCGACTCTGCGCAGCGCGGGGGCAAGCCAAGCAACCTGACGGAAACACGCAGCATCGATAGCTGGGCGAGCTGAACCAAGTCTTGGCTCGCTGGCGCTCGGATCAGTGGGTCTATATCCGGTAGCAATTGGCTCGTCACCCAATCTTCAAGCGCTCTAGCCGATTCACGGCGATAAAGCGGCATCAAGAGTCGCTTTCGGATTCGGTGAGCGTTGCCCTCCAAATTCAAAATCACATCCGCCATGAGCGAGGGGCACCGCTCGTACATGGCTTGGTGAACTTCGCGCTTCACAAGTAAGGACAACGCTGAATTAAATTTGGTGAGATTCCGCGGTTCGCCCTCGGTCTTGTCTAACGCCTCGCTCACCTCACCTTGCCGCTTTGCTTGATGCTTCCCGTGATTCATGAAGCGCTAATGAGCGGATAGGCCAGCCACGTGTCACGTTTTGACTCGGCATCTTTGACGCCTGGCCGGTCCGGGTTAGGCGCGAGGCCTGCGGCTATCAGTTCTCTGAGAATGACCGTCATCGAACCATATTGATGAGTGGTCTCATCGAGCGCCTGCTCATCTCTCACAATCGTTCCTGCCACTAAGTTCAATCCGATACACACGTGCATCCCTAATCCAAACGACAATCCTGAGGGATTACGGCTGGGCGGACGAGCGCGCAAGGGATTGAAACTATTGGCATCCGATCCAAACACATTCGTGTCCCGATTCGCCGTTTCAAGCTCAATGATGACCTGATCACCTGCCGCAATTTCGGTTCCGTCCGATAGCCGGTGAGGCGCCAGTGCGCGCCGCCACGATTCAGGACTCGATGGGTGCAAGCGAAGGCTTTCGTGGACGCACTGCTGCAGTAGTGCTTGATCCTTCGCGAGCGCTTGCACCGAGCGGCCACTTTGCTCCGCCCAGCTATGGATTTCATGAAAAGCGTGCACGATAGAGTGAACAGAGGTATGCGCGCTCGCCAAGTAAAAGAAAGCCACCTCTCTTAGCAAGCCGGCATCGTCCATATCGAGGGCTTGCTGATGGCGAAGCAACAGGGTTAACACGTCGTCTGGATGACCTGACTGCGCCGCCTCCCGGTCCAAGCTATCGCTCATATCGCTCTGGGCCGACTGGAGGATCGCTAGTCGTCGCGCTTTCGAGGGCTGCAAATACAATCGGTCAAATTCTTCCATCGCCGCCTCAATATCACGCACGACAGCAGCGTGTTGGTCACCGGTGTATTGCCCCAACGTCGCTGCTTGCCCTAGACGAACAAGCAAATCACTTAACGCTTTCGCTTCTGCTTGAGTACCGGCTTGCCGGTCGATTCCAGCAAAAAGGAGCGATACGTTGAGCATCAAATCATAGGCCAACGACTTCAGCTCTAGGTGCTCATCCTCTGCTCTTTCGGCAAGCGCGCGTGCCATTAAAGCGGGCAATACTTCCATTTCCAACCGCCGAAAATAGGCTCGACGAAACAGCTGACCCTCCACTCGTCGACGCGCCTTGTGCGCCTCTCCGTGCAAATTCACCAGTACATCGCGCATGAGAATGGCGCCCTCATCGTAAAGCGCCTGACGAAGATCGGGAAGTTTTAGCGCCTCTTCACAGAGGTGGTATTGGGTTAAGCGATGGGTGGTCATAGTGGACCCATCGCTGATTCTGCGCGGGAGCGCGTCAACACTTCACCCGAAAACTCACTCAAGCGCCATCCGGGAATTGACCATTCGCTCGGAAGGGGCTTTGTTGTGTCGACCCATCTACCATCCTTCATGATGCGCGTAATCGCACCGGGTCGCCCCAACACATCAAGGTCATCCAAGACATCGCCTTCCACTGCGATGAGATCAGCGAGATAACCTTCAGCCAGACAGCCAAGCGCGCCCTCTGCGCGCAGCGAGATCGCACCGTGCTGCGTCGCGCTCTGAATCGCCTCGAGCGCCGTCATGCCGAGATACGTCTGCAGAATCTTGAGCTCCCGGTAGTGCCAATGACCATACGGCGTCAAGGAAAACCCGCTCTCACTGCCGACCAAGATCGGCACACCTGCTTTGAAAACCTCGCTGAGGGTGTCGGCACTTTGGACGATTTCCTCGCGAAAAATCTCTTGGAGACGTGGGTCAGCCCCGATCGCGCTTCCGTAATCGGCCAAGTTCGCTTGGAAGGTAAAGGTCGGGACCAAAGGCACTCGATGATCAATCACCGCACGAACGGCGTGCTCATCCATATTGGTCGCGTGCAAGATCATGTCGAAACCAGCAAGCGCCGCATCGCGAACACTAGAAGCATTACGGCAATGACCAACCACGGGCACACCGAGTTGATGAGCTGTGTCGCACACCAGCTTTAGTTCATCGAGCGTCCAGGTTTGTATTTCCCCCTCGTGGCCATGCGGGCGAATAGGCATCCCGCTAACGTGCACCTTGATCCAGTCAACGCCCGTTTTAATTTGCCGATGAATTTCAGTCACGATTTCATCGCGCGTGTGGACAATCATGCCGTAACCTCGCCGACCACGGTCAGGAAGCAGACGACTGGCCGTGCCCCCTACACAGTTGATCAATACGTTGCCGCCAGTCGTCATCCTTGGGCCTTGAACCACACCCGCCTCTATGGCGTCTCGAAGGTCAACACCAACATCAAAAATACAATCGGCATCAAAGAGGCTGGTAAACCCTGCTCGCAACACTTTTTGCGCATTGACGGAAGCGACCAAGGCGCCTAGTCCTGCACGACGGTGAAAAAACAGCTCATCGTTTGACTGAGGCTCGTCAAACGTGACGTGACAATGGCTATCGATTAATCCAGGCATAACTGTGGCCCCAGCGACATCCACAACCTCTGCGCCCGGGCCGACTGCCTCGCGTACACGAGGCTCAGCACCTACCGACAAAATGCGGTTACCTTGTACAGCAATGGCTCCGTCAAACGGCGCTTGACCAGCGCCATCGATGACCCTCGCATTAATGATCAATTGAGTATTGTTGTCTTCCATGATGACTCTCTGACTTCAGTCGACTTGAAACTGCTATGAGTCTCGTCTCGCGGGAAATCGAATTCAACCCCGAGCTATTCAGTCTCAAGCTATTCAAGCCCATGCTGGAGCGCTTAAGACTTCTTTTGACCCTACCTTATCAATGCTTGATGCCATAGTGCGGGACTGCTAGGTTTTTACTGAGACTAGCGCTCGAATGCTAAGGAGGCCCTGTGAAAATCAACGTTAACGATCGCGTTCACGAGGTGACCGCCAGTGGCGATACGCCACTCCTTTGGGTGCTGCGAGACCACCTTCACTTAACAGGCACCAAATACGGTTGCGGATCGGGCCTCTGCGGCGCGTGCACGGTTCACGTTAATGGGGTTCCTGTCAGGTCTTGCCTGCTGCCCATTGACCAAGTGAATGATCAGCAGGTGACGACCATCGAACATCTTGCTGATGCAGATGGCTCCCTCAGCCCAGTGCAAATGGCCTGGCTGGAGGCGGACGTCGCTCAATGTGGCTACTGTCAATCTGGTCAAATCATGGCCGCCGAGGCGTTACTAAAAACGAACCCCGACCCTAGCGATGAAGAAATTGATACCGCCATGCAAGGACACGTTTGTCGATGCGGAACCTACGAGCGAATCAGAGAGGCTATTCATATTGCTGCCAAACAGACGAATAGCTCGGGAGGCGCCGTATGAATACGCTCACGAGACGCCACTTTATTCGGTCTTCAAGCATGGGAGCGGGCGCCTTGCTCGTCGGATTTCAGCTGCCAGCCCTGGGCGACAGCCCCAAGTCGCTGGAGCGATTAGAGGGCGCCGCCGAGTCTCTAATGACCGATGCCTTTCTTCGAATCAATCCCGACAACACCACCACGATCCTGATGAATCACGCGGAGTTTGGCAATGGTGCCTATACCAGCCTTGCCATGATGATCGCAGAAGAATTGCCATTGGACTGGGACACGATTCGCATTGAAGCCGCTCCCACCGAGAAACAGTATTACAGCCCCTTATTTGGGGAGTATTTGACGGCTGGGTCTGTCTCAACAGCGAGCTCCCTCATTCCTATGCGGACAGCGGGTGCAAAAACCCGAGCGCTGCTCATTGCCGCAGCTGCCAAAGCATTTGATGTGGAGGAGTCCACACTCACCGCCTCCCAGTCGCGTGTTGCTGCGGCTGACGGCCGCTCCCTGACATTTGCTGAACTGGTTCCTGTGATTCATGCATTTAAGCTCGAGCCACCGGCAACCGTTTCACTCAAACCAGCATCCGCGTTCGATGTACTGGGTAAGCCCACCAGACGAATCGAGGGCCGAGACAAAGTGACAGGAGCCGCTCAATTCGGCATCGATGTGAAGCGACCCAACATGTTGTACGGGTCGATCCAACGTCCGCCGATCTTTAAAGGCCGAGTCAAAACCTTTGATGGCAGTCGGGCGTTAGAGATCAAAGGCGTTGTCAAAGTCAAAGCCATTGATGCGGGCGTTGTCGCACTTGCGGAAGATTACTGGACCGCCCAGAAAGCCGCTCGCCTCATCGATGTCACATGGGACACCGGCGACGGAGACAGATGGTCTACCGAGGGCTTTTTCTCCGAGTATCGTGCATTAAGCAACGAACCCGGCATGCTCGCTGAAGATATTGGCGATGCAGAACGTACGCTCGCCCAGCACCCCGATGCCATTGAAGCCGTGTACGAGCTGCCCTATCTCGCCCATGCCACCATGGAGCCAATGAACTGCACCGCGGAGGTGCACCAAGATCGCTGTGACATCTGGGTAGGCACCCAGTATCAAAGTAACGATCGCACGCTAGCGGCCAAAACGCTCGGTATGGACGAGTCGCAGGTGACTATCCACCGGACACTCATGGGCGGAACCTTTGGGCGCCGAGCAAGCAAGACAGCCGATTTTGTCGTTGAGGCCGTTCAAGCAGCGATGGGCGAGACTCGACCCGTGCAAATCATCTGGTCAAGAGAGGAAGACATTCAACAAGGCGGTCATTATCGGCCGCTATTTGTTCATCGCCTGAAAGGATGTGTGGACGAGGAGGGTTTCCCCCTGGCCTGGCATCAGCGCGCAGTCGGTCAATCCATCATGCAAAACACCAAGCACGACCCGGCTTATATGGTGCGGGGAATGGACATTTACTCCCTTGACGGCTGCCTGCAAGCGCCTTTTGGCGTCTTCCCCTACGGCACTTCCTATCAAATTCCGCACCACCGAATCGAGAGTCATAACCCGCCGAAAGTTGGGGTCTACCCCCACGAGTGGCGAGCGGTAGGTCACACCCATACCGGCATCGCCTATGAGTGCTTTTTAGATGAGCTCGCGCACTTAGGCGACAAGGATCCGTTGGACTTGAGGCTACATTTGACGAAAGGGCACGAAAGAATGCATGCCCTTCTCACAACGCTTCGCCAAGTGTCCGGTTGGGACGAGCCGATGGGCCCACAAAGGGGCCGGGGGGTCGCCTCACGCATTTACTCTGTATCGCCCATTGCGAATACCGTGGAAGTCACCGTGTCTGACGACGGGCAATACACAGTAGATCGGATCGTTTGCGTGATCGATTGCGGGTTTGCGGTTAACCCGCTAGGGATTGAGTCGCAGATCCATGGCGGCATCATGCTCGGCCTCAATGCGGCTGCGATGGGCGTCATCGATATCGAGGAGGGGAGAGTGCTGCAAAGTAACTTTCATGACTACGTCCCGCTCCGCTTTCATCAAATGCCGAAAGTTGAAGTCCACATCATGCCATCCGATGCGCCTTCAACCGGAGTGGGTGAACAAGCCAGCACGGCCATCGGGCCTGCTCTAGCTAACGCGATTTTTGATGCAACAGGCCAGCGAGTACGGCAATTCCCGCTGTCACGACAGGGGTTTACGCTGAAGGGCTAAAAAGCTAACCGTGTCGAAAGGAGCAACAGACTGAGCATGCTCGCGCGTGTGCCTCTTGCCGCCCTGCACCCCCTCCATGGGTTGTTGACCAAATACCAACTATTACTGGGCTTAGGCGAAACCGTTTCGCAGTCCTCAGTTAGTGGTATCCTGCGGCTGATTATTGCCATTCCAGCGATTACTCCGACATGCCTCATTCCACCCATGCAGCCCAGACATCAGCGGACCGCTTAGAGGCATTGATCGAGCGACAAGGGCAACCGGTCGTCATCAATCGAGGTATTGAACGGGAAACCTTACGAACCGACAGCTCAGCGAGGTTAAGTCTCACTCCCCACCCCGCATCGTTAGGTAACAAATTAACGCATCCGTCCATTACCACCGACTTTTCTGAATCACAGCTCGAGCTGATTACGCCAGTCTTCCAGTCGGTCGATGCGCTGCTTCACGACCTAACAGCAACCCATCAGTTTGTGACGCGGCAGCTTGGAAAAGAGCGCCTTTGGCCTGGCTCAATGCCGTGCATTTTGCCCGATGAGCAGGCTATCCCGCTGGCTGACTACGGCTCATCCAACTTGGGCAGACTAAAGAAGACTTATCGCAATGGACTAGGGCTTCGCTACAACCGCATCATGCAGACGATTTGCGCCGTGCACTATAACTTTTCACTAAGCGACGCAGATTGGGATGGCCTTCGTAACATCGAATCCAGGGACGAGGAGAGACCGCAATTCGTTGCTCGTCGATACTTCGATCTGATGCGCAATTTCAGGCGGTGGTCATGGCTGCCGCTTTATCTTTTTGGCGCGTCACCCGCAGTGGATCGCTCATTTTTAACGACGAAGCAGCAGTCGTTATTCTCCCAATTAGACGCGGACACCTTCTACCTGCCTTTTGCCACCAGCCTGCGTTCGGGGGACCTTGGCTATCAGAGCCATATCCAGTCGGATCACATCAATATTTGTTACAACAGCTTGGCCGATTACGCAGATAGCCTCCGGCAAGCCATCACTACCCCCCATACAAACTACGAACACTTAACAGAACATCATGGCCCAGCTGCACAAATCAGCCCGCATATCCTCCAGTCAGAGGCCGAGTTCTACACCACCGTCAGGGCAAAGACGGCTGCGCCTCCGGGAGAAAACTTCCTAACGCATTTGTTGCGCCAAGGCCCAACCTATATCGAGATACGGTTACTCGACGTCAATCCTTTTACCGACATTGGAGTGACGGCAGAGCAAATCCACTTCCTCGACCTGTTCCTCCTCCACTGTCTGCTGAGCGACAGCCCTCAACACGATCCCGCACTGTGCGATGAAGTACAGAGCAATTTTCGTCAAACCGTTACCGAGGGTCGAAGACATAACGTCCAGCTCCTCAATCAAGGCACGCATGTATCGTTAGGCGATTGGGGCAAGCAGCTACTTGATGCGCTATCACCCCTCGCCGAGCGTCTTGATCAAAGCGCTCAGTCATCCAGGTATTCTGAAGCACTGGCGGCCATGACTGAGCGAGTGAACCATCCAGACCAAACGCCTAGTGGGCAGCTACTCGCCATGCTGACCGGGGAGTCAATATCGCTCAGGCAACTGATGCAGCGCCAGAGTGAGCGTTTTCATGAGGCACTGGTTGCGCATCCCTGGCCAGGGGTTCTTCACGAGGCGTTCACCCAAACCGTTGCCCAATCACATGAGGCGGCGAAGACCTACCCAGACAGTGATGATCATCACTTCTTGGAATACCTTGACGACTTTGTAGCAGCCTACCGCCTAACGCCATGAACCACCTCGCCCACCTGCTCCTCGCCGAGCGCAGCGATGGTCTACTCGTTGGCGGGTTTTTAGGCGATTTCGTTAAAGGTAGGCTGAAAGGAGATCGCCCGCCTGCCATCGAACAAGGCATTAAGCTACACCGTTACATTGACCATTTTACGGATCATCACCCCGAGGCCCTTAGGCTTCGCGCACTATTCCCTGACTCAACCCGAAAAATTGCAGGCATTGCGCTCGACCTTATGTTTGATCACCAATTAGCCCTTGAATTTACGAAGTGGCACCCAAATGCTCTGGAGGTATTTGAGCGCCGAGTCTTCGCTCGCCTCCTAGCTAACGAACACGCACCGTACTTTCCTGGGGCCGCACTAGCTCAGTGCCAGGCAATGAGTGATCGTTTGAGTCTGTCTCGCACGGTTGACCACGAGTTTTTGTCACGGAGCCTTAGCGGGGTTAGATCTCGGCTACGCAACGGACAAGCGCTGATCACCCCATCGACCATTCGTCAGATTCAAAGTCTGGAACCCGTTATACTTCCTCGCTTTGATGTGTTCTTCAGCGCGCTTAGCGAGGCAGTCGATACGTTTATTGCCGATCTGCCACCGGAAGAGTAGGCGCGATGTAATCAGCCACCGATTGTTTACACGCATACGGTTTCAACACATTCGGTTTCCATACAATGAAGGAGCAAGACTATGCTGAGATCACTCCTCGCGCTTGGCCCTCGGACAGTTCATTGCTTATTGGTAGCGGCAACCGCCAGCTACCTCCTTGTGGCCCTCTATATGGAGCACGCCATGGGCCTTGAGCCCTGCCCGCTGTGCATTTTTCAGCGGGTTGGTGTCATTGCCGTTGGCATCGTAGCGCTGATTGCGCTCATCCATAATCCAGCCACCCTTGGCCAAACAATCTACAGCGGCCTCGGGATCTTCGCCTGCCTTGTCACCATCGGCATCGCTGCACGTCAACTGTGGTTGCAAAGCTTACCCGCTGATCAGGTCCCTGCATGCGGTCCAAGTCTCGATTACTTAATGGACGTGTTTCCCCTCATGGACGTGTTGCAAATGGTCCTCGCCGGTGATGGCAGCTGTGCAGAGGTAAGCTGGCAACTCCTTGGTATTAGCATTCCTGGATGGGTCGTTATTGGGTGTATCCCTTTACTGATCGGCAATCTAATGGTGCTGCGGCGCCGATAACCTACATCCTATGATTCACCGGTAAATCCATGCTTTCCTTCCAGCAACTGTCGCTTAGGCGCCAATCAAAGCTGCTTGTTGAAGACGCCTCCCTAACCATCTACGCCGGCTTCAAAGTGGGCTTGGTCGGCGCCAACGGGTCTGGCAAAACCAGTCTGTTCAAACTCATCCTTGGCGAGCTGGACGCTGATCAGGGACGGGTGGAGATCCCTCCCTCGCTTCGTATTGCGCATATGGCGCAGGAAGTGCCAGCCTCGAGCATGACCGCTGTCGACTACGTTTTGTCGGGCGATACCGCGTTGCAACAAGTTTCGGAAAAAATTGCGGTCGCTGAAGCTGAGAATGACTACACAACCATCAGCACCTTATATGAGCAATACGCAGACCTTGACGGCTACACGGCGCGCTCCAGAGCTGAACAACTGCTTGTGGGGCTGGGTTTTTCTGAATCGAGCTTCGAGCAATCGCTCTCAATATTTTCAGGAGGCTGGCGAGTTAGGCTTAATCTTGCCCGCACCCTTATGGCACCGTGCGAACTCCTTCTGCTTGACGAACCCACTAACCACTTAGACCTTGATGCGATTTTTTGGCTATCCGCCTGGCTATCGAAGTTTGAAGGCACACTGATCATCATTTCCCACGATAGAGACTTTCTCGACGACTGCACCACCCACACCGCCTTCTTACACAACCAGACACTTCATTTTCATTCAGGCAATTACTCAGCGTTCGAGCGTATCAGGTCCCAGCAACTCGAAGACCAGGCGAAGCAATACTCCAAACAGCAGCGAGCAATTGCCCACATGGAGGACTATGTCCGCCGCTTCCGCTACAAAGCCACCAAGGCAAAGCAAGCGCAGAGTCGATTAAAGGCCATCGAGCGCATGGCGAAGGTTGCTCCAGTCCACGAGGCTTCCCCGTTCCGATTTGAGTTCCCTCATGCGGCCAAAGTGTCCGATCCACTGTTGCGCTTAGATGATGCCAGTATCGGTTACGGAGAGCCGCTGGTAGAGCGCATCCGATTCACGCTCTCCCCTGGGGATAGGGTCGGCCTCTTAGGCGTTAATGGCGCTGGCAAGACAACCCTCATAAAAACGTTGATCGGTATTCTGCCTATGCTCGCTGGCGAGCGGCTAGAGGGACACCATCTGCAGGTAGGTTATTTTTCCCAGCACCAGGTCGACGACTTGAACCTCGAGCAATCGCCACTTGCGCAACTAAGCCAATTGGACCCTATGGCCGACGAGCTAACGCTCCGCAAGTTTTTAGGGGGATTTAATTTTCAAGGCGATCGAGTCCACGAGCTTCCCAGCGCTTTCTCTGGTGGAGAAAAAGCCCGGCTCGCGCTGGCCTTAGTGGCGTTTTTAGAGCCCAATGTCCTGCTTTTTGATGAACCAACCAACCACCTCGACATGGAAATGCGCCAAGCACTTGCCAATGCGATGAACGCGTTTCCGGGTGCGATTTTGCTCATCTCGCACGACCGTTTTCTACTAAAAAGCACGGTCGAACAATTCGTGAAAATCGAGGAAGGCGGGCTGATCCCATTTGAGCAGGATCTCGACGATTACAAAGGCCTCCTCAACCAGTCAAAAGCTTTGCCTGAGGCGGCGCCACAGAGTGAACCCAGTGGGCCTTCACCTTCGAAGCGCAACCACCGAGAGGTAAGACAACTTGAAACCCGAATGAAGACATTAATGGAACGAATCGATCGACTGTCGGGCAAGCTTAAAGCCGTGGAGGACGCACTCTCTGACCCAGCCCTCTATGCCGATAGCGATCATCCCGATCTGCAACAACTACTACGAAATCAATTGGGGCTCACTGAAGAGATTGCGGAAAAAGAAGCCGAATGGCTCGAGCTTTCGAGCCAAGTGGACAGCCTGACGGGCTAATATCGCGCTTCCAACGAGCTCGAGGAACGCTCTGCAACACCGAAACCGAGCTTGCACTATACTCCCCGGTTTGCCGATACGATCAAGGATCGCCTTATGCGCGCGTACCCAGCCACACGACCACGACGATTAAGGAAGACAGCAGCCAGCCGACGACTCGTTCGGGAAACTGTATTAACCGCTTCTGACCTTATTTATCCCGTATTTTTGATCGAGGGGGACAACACCCTTCTGCCAGTTCCCTCCATGCCTAATGTCAATCGGATGACGATCGATTTATTCCTTGAAGAGGCGGCAGACTGCGCTGATCTAGGCGTTCCAGCGATGGCTATTTTCCCAGTGGTTCCAGCAGAGAAGAAGGATCTGGAAGGCAGCGAAGCCCACCACGAAAACGGACTCGCACAGAGAGCCATCAAAGCCCTGAAATCCCAAGCCATTGATATATCCGTCATGGCTGACGTTGCACTCGACCCATTTACTAGCCATGGCCAGGATGGCGTGATTGACGACAGCGGCTACGTCCAAAACGATATCACTGTCGATATTTTAGTGAAGCAGGCCCTCTCCCAGGCCGAAGCGGGCGTGGATATTGTTGCACCGTCCGACATGATGGATGGGCGAATCGGCGCCATTCGTAACGCGCTGGAGTCAGCGGGATTTATCCACACACAGATTATGGCTTACTCGGCAAAATATGCGTCGAGCTATTACGGGCCATTTAGGGACGCAGTGGGGTCCGCCAAGCAGCTTGGCAAGGGAAGCAAGGAAACCTATCAAATGGACCCTGGTAATGCGCTTGAGGCCCTCACAGAGGTCTCGCTCGACCTCAGCGAGGGCGCCGATATGGTCATGGTTAAGCCGGGCATGCCCTATCTTGATATTCTGCATCGCGTCAAAGCGTCCTTTGGGGTGCCGACGATGGTGTACCAAGTCAGTGGCGAGTATGCGATGCACCAAGGAGCAATCGATAACGGCTGGCTGAGCGAGTCAGTTATTCTTGAGAGCCTAACGGGAATGAAGCGGGCTGGCGCGGACGGCATTCTCACCTATTTCGCAAAACGCGCGGCTACCGAATTAAAAACGGGCTGAGCCGCGCATCTCGCTTGAACAGGCGCTGTAGGGGACCATTTTGATTGTGTCGAACGGCTATAACCCCTAAACTACTTGCGCAACTTTTTTCTACTTTGGAGTCCTCTTATGGCGGATATTGGCCACGTTACTGATGCAAGTTTTGAGAGCGATGTGCTGAACTCAGACCTTCCAGTGCTTGTTGATTATTGGGCGGAGTGGTGTGGCCCGTGCAAAGTCATCGCGCCTGTTCTCGAGGAAATTGCAACCGAGTACGACGGCAAGATGAAAGTTTGTAAGCTCGACATCGACGCCAATGGCGAGACGCCACCCAAGTATGGCATCCGCGGCATTCCTACACTGATGCTATTTAAAAACGGTAACGTTGAAGCAACCAAGGTTGGCGCGCTTTCTAAATCCCAACTCACGGCATTTTTAGATAGCAATATCTAGCTTTTTCTAGTTTGAAGCACTGATGCAGTGGCAACAGTGCTTCAAGCGTCCCTCAGAAAATAGTTGACTTTTCACCCCGAACCCTGCATTTTGCTGATCGTGGACGCCCGATGGCGGCCGCCATCCGCGTGAAATACTAACTTCCCCGCACTCAAATCAACGTCGCTGGCTCGTCGCAGCGCAACAAAACCATCCATTTCTCAAAGACCAATCTATCTATGAATTTGACCGACTTAAAAGCGAAGCCCATTCCTGAACTGTTAAACATTGCGCAGGAAATGGGGCTAGAGAACCTGGGCCGCTCTAGGAAGCAGGAAATTATTGCGAGTGTGCTGCGAAAGCACGCCAAAAGCGGTGAGGATATTTACGGCGACGGCACGCTCGAAATCCTCCAAGATGGCTTTGGCTTTCTCAGGTCGCCTGATTCCTCCTACCTCGCTGGTCCGGACGATATCTATGTGTCGCCCAGCCAGATTCGGCGATTCAACTTGCGAACCGGTGACTCTATCTCCGGAAAAATAAGGCCACCCAAAGACAGCGAGCGCTACTTTGCGCTGCTGAAGGTCGATCAGATCAATTTTGCGGATCCGTCAGAAAGTAAAAACAAGATCCTTTTTGAGAACCTAACCCCTCTATTTCCCGATGCACCTTTAACGCTTCAAGGGGGTAATGGCAGTACTGAAGACTTAACCGCGAGAATCATCGATCTGTCGGCGCCCGTTGGAAAAGGGCAAAGAGGGTTGATTGTCTCTCCGCCAAAGGCGGGCAAGACACTTATTTTGCAGAATATTGCGCAATCCATTATGCGTAACAATCCAGAAACGCATCTCATCGTCCTACTCATCGACGAGAGACCAGAGGAAGTGACAGAGATGCAGCGTTCAGTCAGAGGGGAAGTCGTTGCGTCAACCTTCGATGAGCCGCCGTCGCGTCATGTTCAAGTCAGCGAAATGGTGATCGAGAAGGCCAAACGATTGGTTGAGCATAAAACCGATGTCGTCATTTTGCTCGACTCCATCACCCGGCTTGCAAGGGCATACAACACGGTAATCCCGGCGTCAGGGAAAGTATTAACAGGGGGCGTCGATGCGCATGCGCTTGAGCGACCCAAGCGATTCTTCGGCGCAGCACGAAATATCGAGGAGGGCGGTAGTCTGACGATCATCGCAACCTGCCTTATCGATACTGGCTCGAAGATGGACGAGGTGATTTACGAGGAATTCAAAGGCACCGGTAATATGGAATTGCATCTCGAACGCAAGATCGCAGAGAAGCGCGTATACCCAGCCATCAACATTCGCCGATCAGGTACCCGAAGAGAAGATCTCCTCATGACCGAAGAGGAGCTGCAAAAGGTATGGATCCTGCGCAAGATCTTGCATGAAATGGATGACTTGGCCGCGATCGAATTTCTGCTTGGGAAGATGAAGAAGACAAAGACCAATGAGGAGTTCTTTGCCTCAATGAAACGCAGCTAGACACGGATCAAAGGATGAGCAACCGTTGGTCCACGCGGGTTCTGGAGCACGACTTTCTTGCTGCCGATGTACGTCGTCTAATCCTTGAGAAGCCAGAGCAGATCCCGAATTTTTACGCGGGTCAATATCTGCAACTAATCGTAGACGATCAGCGCTTCCCGTTCTCTATCGCAAGTGCCCCGCAAACGAATCAGCTTGAGCTTCACATCAAGCCGACCGAGGGCTCAGCGGACTCGCTGATGGTCGAGCAATACCTCAACGAGAAACCGGCATCGGTCGATTTCACATACCCTCACGGCAACTGCTATGTGGATGGCGTGCCTGAACGCTCTGTCATTCTGATCGCCGCCGCAACTGGCGTGACCCAGATGCGAAGCATTGCGCTCTGGCTGCTCGCGCAGCCCGAAGCGCCAACCGTATCCTTGTTTTGGGGCACATTAACTCCGGAGGAACTCTATCTTTCCGACGAACTCGAGAGCCTCGCTGCCAGCAACCACCGCTTTCAGTACTGTCCTGTTGTCAGCCAAGGCAGCAGCGCTTGGCGCGGAAGACAAGGGCTCGTGGTCAATGCGGCGATTGAGGACTGCGAAGACTTATCTAGCGCCGACATTTATATATCCGGCAGTCCAACCATGGTTTATGGGACCCTTGACCGGCTCGTAAAGCAAGGTGTCGATGCCGACAGGGTCAGCGCAGACGTGTTCGATTACGCCCCTCGACAATAGCGCGCTTCCGCGCCAAGGCTAAGCAGCGAGGGCCATCCGGCACGCGAAGACGACCACGAGCCAGCGAGCCAGTCTGAAGGAAATAGCGCCTGGCTACGAAAACCTTCGCTCGGCCGAGGCGATGAGGTCGGTACGGTTCAAGGCTACTGCTAGCACCAACACTCTCTGACAAAGTAAGCGGCTTTCTATTCGGCCGGCTATGTCTTGATAGGTCTCGAGACTCGCCTCTGGACTACCCCTTTCCATTCTAGCGGCATCGAGTAATCTCAGCGCATCCTCATCGATGGCTTTGCTCCGAACCTTCTTTAGTTGTCGATCAAAACCGTCAGGAGCCTCCGATGCCAGAAGACCGTAGATCAAGTACATTCCGTGCTGGGGCCAACGTTTAGCGAGCGCTCTCGCGGCCTCTTCTCTCGCGCTAACCGCCTTGAAGCCTTGGAGAACATGGAAGAGCTTCAAATCCTGATGAGGGTGTAGCCTAGGTAACAGCTCAAGCCACGCGCTCCGCGCCGCATCATCTGCGGCCGACCCTGCTCTTGCCAGGTGCACGCCGATCTGAGCCTCAGTCGGCAGATGATCAATTTTCTTTACCCAGCCTAAAGCTTTCTTAAGCAAGCCAAGGTCGCTCGCGCCAAGCGCAATGTCCACCACTCGCTCTCCAGTTGATCGATTTTTTGGGAGCGCTTCTAATCGGGCGAAGGCCTCCGAAAACCGACCAACCGACGTAAGTTGTTCACTCTTCAACCAATCTCGCGCTTCCAGGGTCGTGTCTTCAGCGTTTGCTGTGGATAAAGCGCTATCTGCGTCGACCGCCCCTTGCATGAGCTCGGCCCAATCGCGCCAGTCTTCATTTTGCTCGAGTGTGGCTAAGTACTTGTTAGCGCGTTCAGTTTCACCAACCTGCGAAAGGGACCAAGCACGTAAGACAAAACGCCGCGCTTTCAATCGCTCGCGACGTGCCTGCCATTCTTGCCAATGCTGCCCAATACCAAGCGTTTGGCGGACGATCGAGATCACAAGTCGTACTAACAACCAAGCCGCGATGACAAGACCAAGCATCATCCAGACACTGGTCTGGAGCTGATAAGGCCCATAGGCGATCAGAACGTACCCTGGATCTTTACTCACCAACGTTCCGATCAGAACGGCGATACCAACGAGTAATGCTGTAATCCACACCCTCACTTTGATGCCGCTTCAATCGAGGCACGTAACCGCTCATATGCACCGAGAGATCGATCAATATTAGGGGGCAGGGCATCGATGGAAATCGTTTTCAAAGACATAATCGATTGCCACACGGGGTCGTCTGAGCGAACCACAAAGTGAGCATTAGTTTGACGTTCAATTTCTTCGATGCTGCTTCGAAACACGCTTTGGTTTTGCTGTAACAGTGCCAGTTGAGCTGACTGAAGTAACAACAATTGTCGCTGCACCAGCAAGGACTCGTTATCAGGGGAGGGCGGCAGCTGAATCGGCACTTCATTACGCCTGAAGTCTACGAGCGATGACAATTGCGCTAGGAGTCTATCTGCGAGGCTCTCCCAACTGCCGGTTGCTATAGGCGCTTGCTCCCCCTCTCGCTTTGCGAAATCTCGATCCCCAGGTGATCGAAGCGGCAATGCGACGAGCCAGAGCCTCGCCGATTCAAGCATGAGATAGGTCTCGGTGGTATCAACACCAGCAAAATTTCGCATCGAGGTTCGATCATCAATAAGCGCCGCCTGCAAATCAGCAAGGCCAGGTAAACTTTCCGCTGCGATCATTCGAATCGCCTCATCCAGCAATTCAGCTGCCAGCGTGGTATCTCCGTTAAGGCTAAGCGCAAGAACTGCTGTTCTCAGCAAGACGTTCAGCTCTGCGATCAACGCTGACGTAGAAATGCGCGTTTGTCTCGATAACAGCGGCGCCGTCGCAAGTCGCATTTCGTTAATCGCGTCGCCCTGAGTTGCCAGCTTGCCGGTGTGCGATTCGACCAAAGCGATCAATTCACTTTGTTTCGCCTCAAGCGATGCAAGCGCCGTAAGACGGTCAGCGTTCTCTGCCACACTGATCGATAGACTCCGCTGGGACTCTAAGAGTAAGTAGCCCGCCGCGCCTAGTCCGATTATTCCCATCACCATCAAGGTGATTAATACGCGCAAAGGAAACGATGCTTTCGGCCGATAATGATCGCTCCGCACCACTTCAGTTGATGGCACATCTACATCACGCTGATCGGGCTCTGTCATTAGCAAAGATCCTTCACTCAGTTTCCTGATTCTAGCGCCAATCGAACGGCTTCACTGTTCATCCCTTGAGAAACCACAACCTTTGGAAAACCAAAATTCGACGCCACATCGGCGATTCGCTCTGATACAGCGACGACCGTCAGCCCCTCATAGACCGTCAGCTCAAGAGACTGAACAAGGGCCTCTAACGCTTGCACTGACGTGATAAGCACCCGATTAATTCCATGCGCCTCCACCAATCCAGTCAGACCAGAGTCGACCAAGCTTCGGCGACGATAGACTTCACACCGTGTGACGAGATGGTTCCCCGCTCGCAACGTGTCCTCGATCAAGGTTCTGCCTCCCTCTCCTGTCACGAGCAGCACCGACTGCCGCGGGGGAAGTGGCAGCATGGCCCGAAGCAGCGACTCTGATCCAGGTTCATTTCCCGAACGAGCTTTGATTCCATATTCTGCGAGCTTTGACTGTGTGGCGTCGCCGACGGCATAGCACGTTGGTAGCAAGCCATGATTACCTATGAGCCGCGCGAGCAATGCTGACGAGTGTTCTACCGCGGGCTGACTGGTGAATATCACATGTTTCCAGGGAAAAGGTTCCTCTATAAGACGCGAGGCAGCCTCAGCGAGCGGCTCAATACATAAAAGGGGGTGAACCCAAGCGGCATCACCCAAAGCAGTTAACTCACGACTTAATCCCCCATTCATTGGATCGGGCCGAGTCAGCAGCCAGCGATTGCCTTGTTCCGTCATATCGTCGCCAATAACGCGCGGGCTCCCTGATCAATCAAGGATTGCGTGACCGACTGGATCATCGCCTCGATTTGATCGCCTGAGTTCTCCGCGCTCGCCACTGCGGAGGACTGTCCCTCAGGATCGCTAACAAACGCGCTAAGGCGATAATTGTCCTTGGCGATCGGCTCAAAGTGCACCGCAACCGGTTGATTGCAAGTCGCTGAGAGCTGATGGATGATTTCGCGCTCGGCGCCCACGGCTTGCCAAGTGGCTTGGTGATTAAGGCTACCCAGCCAGTCTCGTAGTTCAGGTCGATCTGACCGAATCTCGATGCCCACCGCCCCCTGTCCTGCGCTGGGTAAACAGATCGTACTGGGTATTCTCTCTGCGATCCGATGAGTCAGTCCCAATCGATCCAATCCAGCGGTGGCCAAAATAATGGCATCGAAGTCACCTTGATCGAGACGAGCGAGACGGGTGTCGACATTTCCCCGCAACGGCTCACATTGAAACCCTGGGAATGCCTGCTTTAACTGCACAGAGCGCCGCAAACTAGATGTCCCGATACGGGCACTGGCGGGCAGCGCATCAAGGGTGGTTGCCGAATTGCTCACCAGCGCATCGCGGGGGTCCGCTCGTGGCAGCACAGCGGCTATCTCGAGCCCCTCCGGCAGCACCGCCGGAACATCCTTCATCGAGTGCACTGCGATATCCGCATCCCCCGATAAGAGCACTGTCTCAAGCTCTTTGACGAACACGCCTTTGCCCCCGAGCGTACTCAGTGAAACGTCTTGCCTGCGATCGCCCTCGGTCGAAAGGCCCATCACTTCAACCTCGGTGTCAGGCGACAGCACTTTGATTTGGCGAGCAACCTCGTTCGCTTGCCATTGGGCGAGGATGCTTTTTCGCGTCGTGATCGTGATTTTTTTCACTGGCCCTACTATTTGGTGCTGTGTTGAACGGTTAGCGTGTAATGTGAGTGGGCTGCCGCTGGGATCCTTGCGTGGCGACGGCCAAGCGATCACGCAGCACCATAGCGGCCCATCGCTTCACTCAAAATGCTTGCTGATATACTACCGCATCTCTATGCCGAGCATGCCTTTATGAGCAATGAATCAGAAAAACTGTGGGACGGTCGCTTTTCCGAATCGACGGATGCCTTCGTTGAATCCTTCACTGCCTCGGTCACGTTTGATCATGTCTTGGCGCCTTTCGATATCGAGGGGTCTATCGCGCACGCTACTATGCTGCATGAGCAATCGATCATCAGCGAGGCAGCGTTCACGCAAATTCGTGAGGGTCTAATCAGCATCCTTGCTGACATTCAGTCTGGGCAGTTTGAGTGGTCTGTTGGTCTCGAAGATGTCCACATGAATATTGAATCTGCGCTCATTGATCGTATTGGCGACGTCGCCAAAGTGCTCCATACGGCTCGGTCACGCAACGACCAAGTCGCAACCGACATTCGGCTTTATCTCCGCCATGCCGTTGACCACATTCTTGAGCAAATCAGCGCGCTCGATCGGATTCTTGTTGACCTAGCCGATCGAGAGAAGGACACGATCATGCCAGGCTTTACTCACTTACAAGTTGCTCAGCCTGTCGTTTTTGGGCACCACTTGATGGCTTGGCGCGAAATGATCAGAAGGGATGCCGACCGGTTCAAGGACGCAAGAAAGCGGCTCAATGTTCTACCGCTTGGGGCCGCCGCGCTTGCGGGAACGGGCTTTCCCATCGATCGAGCAAGGACGGCCGAACTCCTCGGCTTCGACGGCATCGCTCAGAATTCACTGGACGCCGTCAGCGACCGCGATTTTGCGATTGAATTTTGCCATACCGCAAGCCTGCTCATGATGCATCTCTCAAGATGGTCTGAGGAATTAGTCCTCTGGTCCTCACCGCTCCTAGGCTTTATCGATTTGCCAGACCGTTTTTGCACTGGCTCATCCATTATGCCGCAGAAGAAAAATCCGGACGTGCCGGAACTTGTCCGAGGCAAAACTGGGCGAGTCTATGGTGCGCTGATCAGCTTACTGACCCTCATGAAGAGCCAACCACTCGCCTACAACAAAGACAATCAGGAGGACAAAGAACCGCTCTTTGACACCGTCAAAACCTTGCAGGACTGTCTACGTGCTTTTGTCGACATGCTGCCCCATATCGAGCCCAATAGAACGGTCATGCGCAACGCTGCACTCAAGGGGTTCGCTACAGCGACCGATCTTGCAGACTATCTCGTGAGACAGGATGTTCCCTTTCGCGATGCACACCACATCGTAGGCAAACTCGTTGGCATTGCGATCGAACGACAAGTAGACCTTGCAGACTTAGATCTACCCACCATGCAGGCAGTGTCAGACAAAATTGGCGACGATGTTTATGAATGCCTCACGCTGGAAGGTTCAGTCAATGCAAGGAATCACCTAGGCGGCACAGCACCTGCTGAAGTGGCAAGCGCCGTTGCCCGGGCTAGGTTAGGTGATTGAAGGCTGTGCTGTCTGCACGCCACTGTTCTTGAAAGACGCGAGCTAACAACACCCAAAGTCGCTCGCTTGTCGACTGACACACCCAATCGCTGGCCTCGTAGGTCAGATGGAACCCCCCGGATTTGGCAGCCACCCACAGCTGTTGCTGGACCACTTGTCGGCTCACGATCACCTGGGATGTGTTTGGAAAGGTAATAACGAGCTGTCCGCTGGTTCGATCAAAATCGAAATCATCATCCAGCGTGTCCACCTCATCCTCGATAGCAAACATAAGATCATCCAGCAACGCGTGAAATGCTTGTTCTGTCAACGTGTCGGTCACCGGTCTGCTCCCACTCAGTCAAAGTCTCAAGTATAATTTCCTATTGCTTCAATCTCATTCTCTTATGCGTTTTTTCCTGCTTTTAGCTATGGCTTTACTCGCGAGTTGCGGTCAAAAGGGCGCGCTTTACGTACCCGCCTCTGCGCCTGATGCGAATGAAGCCCAGGTAAGCGCCGAAGAGGAGCAACCGTGACACTCTCTCGCATCGATGGTGTTCTAGCATTCGAGGGTCAACGACTCGACAACCTTGCTGAGGCTTTCGGAACCCCCAGCTACATTTATTCCGCCCAGACGATTGCGAGCAACTATCACGCGTTTGAGCATGCCTTCAGAGCGCTTAAGCCGCTGATCTGCTATGCCGTCAAGGCCAACGCCAATCTCTCTATTCTTGCCAAGCTTGCCTCGCTCGGATCCGGGTTTGACATCGTTTCTGGAGGAGAGCTAGCCCGCGTCAAGCGAGCCGGCGGTTCGACTAAGCATGTTGTTTTCTCTGGCGTGGGCAAAACAGCCGATGAAATTCGCGATGCACTCATCGAAGGCATTCATTGCTTTAATGTCGAGTCCGAGGCTGAACTCTCGCTACTCGCTAGTATCGCTGAATCGCTCGGGGTTACTGCACCTGTCTCTATCCGGGTAAACCCTGACGTCGATCCAAAAACACACCCCTATATTGCAACCGGTCTGCTAGAGGCTAAGTTCGGCCTATCGATGAATACAGCGCTCGATCTGTACCGAGAGGGCCACCAACATCCTCATCTCAATATGACGGGTATCGATTGCCACATCGGTTCTCAAATCACGGATATCGAGCCATTCAAGGAGGCTGCGTCTCGGCTACTGGAGCTGACTGACACTTTGAGCGGTGATGGCATTGCGCTCAGCCACATTGACCTTGGGGGCGGTATCGGGATTCAGTACCAAGCAGAGGAACTCATTGATCTCCAAGCCCTCGCACAATGGCTAAAGCCGCTTCTTGATCAGCGAGCACTTCAGCTAATACTGGAGCCGGGACGCTCGATTGTTGCTGATGCTGGGCTCCTGCTCACTCGCGTGCTGCACACGAAAGTAGCCGAGCGAAAGCACTTCTGTGTGGTTGATGCCGCCATGAATGATTTGCTCCGTCCATCGCTCTACGGTGCGTGGCAAAGAATCGAGACCGTCGAGCCAATCAAACCAGGTGCGCCAGAAATACGCTACGACGTGGTTGGCCCGATATGTGAGACCGGCGATTTTCTCGGCAAAGACAGGCCACTCGTCACTGAGCCCGGCCATCATCTTGCCATTCTTGACGCGGGTGCCTATGGCTTTGGAATGGGCTCGAACTACAACACCCGCCCTCGGGGGTGTGAGGTGCTGATCGAGGAAGGGACGGCGCGAGTCATAAGGCGCAGAGAATCCCTTGATGACTTATTAGCCCATGAGCTGGACGGCCTTAAGTCATCATGAAACCCCTTCGATTCACGAAAATGCAGGGCATTGGCAACGACTTCATGATCGTCGATGGTCTCACTCAAGACGTCTCAATGAGTCCATCTCAGATTAGCCAGTTAGCGAGCCGAACCACGGGTGTGGGGTTCGATCAGTTGCTGGTTGTCGAGGCACCCACCCATCCCAGTGCAGACTTCTTCTATCGAATCTATAACGCTGATGGCACAGCCGCCGGGCAATGCGGCAATGGCGCGCGCTGCTTCGCAAAGTACGTGTACGATAAGCGCCTTAACCCAAAGCGGTCCCTCACCCTGCAGACCGAAACCTCTAGGCTGACCACAAAGCGTCTTAGCGCCAACGAATTCAAAGTCTCTCTCGAAGCCCCGCAATTTGATCCGGAGATAATTCCGTTTAAGCCCACGGGGCAATCCCACCCAGACGGGTCCAAATGGGCATTTGAGCCGCCGGGCCAGGCTTCCGTTCAATTTGGGGTGTGCAACGTCGGTAATCCTCACGCCGTATTACTACTACCATCCGCAGCGCCGAGTGACTTGTCCGAATGGGCGGCAGTACTGACAACTGCTCATTCATTTCCAGAAGGCGTGAATGTCGGGTTTATGGAAGTAATGAACGAGCACGAGATCAGGCTTCGGGTGTTCGAAAGGGGCGCAGGCGAGACGCTCGGCTGCGGTTCTGGCGCTTGCGCTGCTGTCGCTGTGGGTCGGCAATGGCAAATCCTTGCGCCAAGCGTTAAGGTCCATATGCCAGGTGGGACGCTATCCATCGCTTGGCAGGGCGGCAGGAATAAGATTGAGATGACTGGCCCTGCCATTCGCGTGTTTGAAGGGTCGGCTCATCTTTCTCTCTAATCCAGTCAAAGGCGTGCGTTGTGACAGTAACGATTGAAGCGATCGAAGCGTACCTTTCCGATCACCCCGAGGCGGTGTTATCCCTAAAACTGAAGTCGACCGAAGGGAGCAACACGATTTCCTTTGCTGAACGAAGGGCAGAAGCGCTTGAGGAAAGGCTCACCCAGACCCAAGCGAAGCTCCAAGAACTGATCGATGTTTCAAAAGACAACGAGCGACTGTTTCAAGCTTGCAAAACATGCCTGATCGAGCTGATTGAAGGCCGCGATATCAACGCCCTAGCACCCAGCATCGAAAGAAGCCTGGGCGAGGCATTTAGCGTTCACGCTCATCACCTTTTCTTATTCGAAGATGGAGAGGTTGACGCAAGCCCCGATCTCACTCGTATCGATCAGTCAGCGTTGTCTCGTCAGATGGGTAGCTTATTCACGTCGAGCGCTCCTTGGCTGGGCGCCATCCGCCCGGACGAAGCAAAGACGATTTTCCCTAATGCGAACAGTGTGGCGTCTGCTGCTATTGTTCCGGTTCGAAGGAACAAGCAGCTCATTGGCCTATTTTGTTTAGGAAGCGCTGAGGGCAACCACTTCCACGCGCAGTTGAGTACCCACTTTTTAGAACTACTTGCCGATGTCATTGCTTGGATCACCCCTAGCGTGGGCACTGTCAATTCATGACGCTGGCATTTCGCGACACCATCCAACCCTTTTTAAACCACCTGGCGCACGAGCGAATGCTCTCGCCGCACACTGTCAGTGCCTATCAACAGGATCTCGCTGCCTTTAACGAGCATTTGGAGGCAAAGAACCAATCACACTGGCGACATATCACACCCAATGACATTCGAGGCTTTTTAGGAAGCGGACAGCGCAAGGGTTTATCGGGAAAGACCCAACAGCGGCGGCTCTCCAGCCTTCGGAGCTTATTTCGTTATCTTGGCCGCGAGGAAGGTATTGATGAGAACCCTGCCGAGGTCGTCAAAGCCCCAAAAAGCCCTAAGCGACTGCCGTCTATTCTCGACACCGACCAGATGCAACAGCTTTTAGCGACCCCTGCTAGTGGTTGGCACGAGATTAGAGACAAGGCCATGCTGGAGCTGTTTTACTCTTCTGGGCTGCGCTTAAGCGAATTAGTTGGCGCCAACCTTGAGAGTGTCGATGAGTCAGCCGGTACCATTACCGTTTTGGGCAAAGGCGGGAAGGTCCGTTTGATTCCTGTTGGACGCCTCGCGCTTAGCGCCATCGCTGCCTGGCGCGATGTTCGAGACGACCTCCCAGTGAGTCGAAGAGTCGCTGACGCTAACGCACTATTTATCAGTGAGCGGGGACATAGAATCAGTGTGGCCAGTGTGGCCGCCCGACTAAAACACTGGGCGAAAAAGCAAGGCCTGGGTCACCGTTTACACCCTCACCTGCTACGCCACTCATTCGCGAGTCATGTGTTGGAATCAAGCGGGGACTTACGTGCAGTACAGGAAATGCTCGGACATGCAGACATTAGCACCACCCAAATCTATACTCATCTAGACTTTCAACGTCTGGCTGAGGTGTACGACTCAGCCCATCCTCGGGCTCGCAAACAATCATCAAAACCCATCACCACAGGCCGTTCTGTCGATGATTAAACTCATCGGGTTTGACCTCGACAATACGCTTTGGCCCGTAAAGCCTGCCATCATCGGTGCAGAGCAGCGCCTCTCTGATTTTCTTCACAGCCTGCATCAAGATGTGCGCTATCCCCATCCAGACAGCAAGGCTTATCGCGAGACACTGATCGAAGCCGACCCGTCGTTAGCGTTTCGGCTCACCGCGTTCAGGCGCGCTTTGCTGATCAATGTGCTGAGCGACGTGCCTGAATTACAGGATCAAGTAGAGGCGCTCGCCGACCAGGCCATGGACCTTTTTCTAGACGCTCGTAGTCAGGTTCAGCCATACCCATCGGCTGATCGTGTGCTGACGGCGCTCAGCGCCCGTTTTTCGCTCTGCGCCCTAACCAATGGGAATGCTGACCTTAGCAAGATCGCCTTGGGACGCCACTTTGCGTTTACGAGATCAGCGGAGGACGTGGGTGCGCCAAAACCGGAGCCCGCTTTATTCTTGGAAGCCTTGAAGACCGCAAAGTGTCAACCCAGTGAGATGGTCTACGTAGGCGACGACCCAGCGCTTGATGTTGAGGCTGCTCGATCTCTCGGCATTTTCACGGTGTGGTTTCAGTCTCCGGACGCGAAGAAGCCGGAAGTGGAGCCCAACTATCACGCGACCATCCATCACCTGGAAGACTTGCCGATAGCCATTGAGCGCATCGAACAATACTAGGCGCAAGCCCCTTCGATAAACGTTTTGAGCGACGCTTCGCTCGCAGCAAGGTCGTACCTTCGCGTCTCTTTGCCGGATAGCGCTTGCAAAGTAGGGTGGTGATTCGGGGTGCGGGGAAGTGCCTGCCCAACCGCTTCAACAAATTTAGCAGGATGAGCGGTTGCAACCGCGACCATGGGCACCTCATCTCGTAGATTTTGCTCAGCAATCGCCATCCCCACCGAAGTGTGAGGGTCGGCTAGATACCCGAATTGATTAAAGACCTTTTCAATGGTTGCCACCGTCTCAGCATCGTTGACCGCGCCAGCCTGAAACCAATCGAAATCTCCCTGAGGGTGCTCCAAGGTTGAGGTTTGGCTCTGTTGAAAGTCGGACATAAATGCCTTCACTCTTTCCGCATCACCTCCTAATTGGAAGTAAAGGTATCGCTCGAAATTACTAGCGACCTGAATATCCATGGCAGGACTGAGCGAGAAGTGCACTGAGCCTCGCTCATAAATCCCAGATCTAAAGAAGCGGGCTAAGATGTCGTTATCGTTGGTGGCGAGGTTTAATCTGCCTAACGGCAGTCCCATCTTCTTCGCTAAGTAGCCCGCGAAGATGTTGCCAAAATTCCCAGTGGGCACCGTTACATCAAATTCTGCCGGGCAGCGCAATTGATACCAAGACCAAAAATAGTAGACCACTTGAGCCAGCACCCTTGCCCAATTCACTGAATTGACAGCCCCGAGGCTGAATGCCTGTTTGAACGGCAAGTCGTTGAAAACGGATTTGAGCAATTGCTGACAGTCATCAAAACTGCCATCGACGGCGAGGTTGAAAATATTGTCGTCGAGCACCGTGGTCATTTGGAGCTCTTGGAGCGGGCTCGTGCGACCATCAGGAAACATAATAAGGACTCGGATGCCCGGGCGCCCACGCATGGCGTGAATAGCGGCTGAGCCTGTGTCTCCACTGGTAGCACCTAGAATATTTAAGGTCTGTCCTCGCTCCAGCAAAATATGGGAAAACAGCTCACCCAAGAACTGCAGCGCAAAATCTTTGAATGCCAAGGTCGGCCCGTGGAACAGCTCCAACACGTGGACCGATCCGACTTCTCGTAGGGGCGCTACGTCAGCATGATCAAACCCCGCGTAACTCTCCTCGGTCATTCGTTTGAGATCAGCGTCGCTGATGTCGTCGGAGAAGACCCGGATCACTTCAAAAGCGAGCTCGGGATAAGTGAGACCAGACCAGGCTGATAGTTTGCCGCTCACGTCTGGAACGGCTTCCGGCACCATCAAACCGCCATCGCTGGCGAGACCCATCATCACTGCATCTTTAAAACGAACCGGTGCCACACCACCCCGGGTGCTAAGGTACTTCATGTGGTGCCATTCCTGCGTCGACTCCCCGGTATTTTACCTTGAATATCTAATGGGTTGGGCCAAATGATGCGGAGGTGCTGGGGAAGTGAGGAAGGACAGGGGGGCAAATGGCAATAGCGGATTCCAACATGCTGTATGTGTATTTGGCGGCCACTCATCGCCTTATGCTAATAAAGCCGAATACCGCTGTGATAGCGCTTTACAAGCCCCTATCGCGATCAAGCGCTTATTGCGAAGACTTATCACCGGGGCCTATCACGAGAACTAAGCCATCGTGGTCAGCCTTCTCAGGTGGCGCACGTTGCACCGAGTAGCGATCCGGATACGAACGCTGCGACTGTTGTTAATGGCCTTTGGACGCGACCGAGCGTCGCACCTTAGGTGGGGTTAAGGGTGTGATTGCGGGGTGAGCAGGTGACTTCACCCCATCTTGGTCTGCTATCCAAGCGGTTCGGCGCGTCGCGGAAAGCGATGCGTTTCAACGCGCTGGTGACTGGGCTAAACCGCTTCCGCGCCTGTCTCTCCTGTGCGGATTCTAATCACATCTTCAAGTGCTGTGACGAATATTTTTCCATCGCCTACCTTGCCCGTGTTCGCAGCGTTAGTAATTGCTTCAATCACTCCATCCAAGCTGGAATCATCGATGGCCACCTCAATTTTTACTTTGGGCAAAAAGTCGACCACGTACTCAGCACCTCGGTAGAGTTCGGTATGACCTTTTTGACGACCAAATCCTTTGACTTCAGTTACAGTCATCCCTTGGATTGAGATTTCAGACAATGCTTCTCGAACATCGTCGAGCTTGAATGGCTTGATAATGGCGGTGACCAATTTCATACGTTCTCCTTAGGTCGATTAATATCGGTCAACAATGCCGATCACGTCCAAATACTGTGCTACCCACGCTCTTTTCTTAATAACCCATCTCGTAGAGCTAGGGCGTTCCCTTTAATTGATGCTGCATAGAATACTTACCGCACCCTACCACAGCACCGTATTGCGATCTCAAAGTCTACTGTATCCGACTTCAGGCCGCACTTTTTCGCGACTGACACCTATCCGCTCGGCTGATGTCAGCGTGTACCGCCCACTTAATAATGCATAGCTTGTGCCAATATCACTCAAACGTCACTCGCGGGCCCTATTGCCTGCTCAAACCGTTATTTGTCGCGCCCTGAGCTGGCTCTTTTAATTACTCTATGACCTTAGCTAACGAATAGCCAAGCTCTTACTGACCAATTTACGGCGGATTAGGCGTTTACTTGCGCCAAAAAGGTGCACCGCCGCACACCCGCGCGCGCTGATGGCGCTACCTAGTGAAAGCCTTAGTCCAGCTTAATGGTTGGATGACGATAGCTTGGCAATTTACTTCAACAGCATTTCTCGGCCTCAACACGCCTATTCTCAGCATCGAGGCGGATATTCGTGCTGGGCTTCCACAAATACAACTGGTTGGTTTGTCTGAAACCCGAGGGAAAGCCATTCGCGAGCGGGTACGCGCCGCCCTGCTCAATAGTGGCTTCACGGTCCCAGATCGCCGGATAACGATCAACCTTTCTCCCGCTGACCTGCCAACTGACCACCCTGGCTATGATTTACCAATCGCGCTTGCGCTGCTGGCTGCCAGCAACCAATTACCCGACTCCATTGACCAAACAGTGAGTCAACCCATTTGTGCCTTGGGAGAGCTTCGACTGGATGGCCGAGTGTTACCAGTCCCTGGATTGCTTCTCACAGCAAAGTCCTGTCTGGAGCGTGATCAGCCATTCATTAGCGGCGCCGATGCTCTGCCTGCGTTGGTGAGAGGGATCAAACACTTTCGGCTTGATCACCTCGCTAACCTGAAAGACCCCGCGTTTTGGTCCGCTCCGTCCTCCACCTTTTTAAAGCCAACTGACCAAGCTCTGGGACCCTCCGAAGCAGTCAATCGAGTGGCAGCCCATCGGCAGCTCCAAGCCATTAGAGATCAGCCGTTGGGAAAATTGGGTCTCCTAACAGCAGCGCTTGGAGGGCATCACCTATTACTCTGCGGTCCTCCTGGGTCGGGCAAAACCATGTTAGCTCAGGCGATTTTGCCCCTCTTGCCACCATTGACCCAGGCAACATGCATGGAAATTGCCTGTTTACGGTCAATCAGTCCTGAGCAGCAGGGCATAGAACTAAACCAGCGCCCATTTCGGGTGGTTCATCATTCCACCTCAGCGGCCGCCCTGATCGGAGGCGGGGCGCCCCCGCGGCCGGGAGAAATTTCGCTAGCGCATGGCGGAGTGTTGTTTCTAGATGAGTTACCAGAGTTCGCTCCGGGGACGCTCAACCAATTGAGACTGCCACTTGAATCGGGCGCGATCTCGCTCAGTCGTGCGCACTACCGAGTAACCTATCCCGCGGGCTTTCAGCTGATCGCAGCGATGAACCCTTGCCCCTGCGGTTGGTTAGGGAGTGGCAAACCCTGTTCGTGTGACCCACAAAAAATAGCTCGCTATCAACAGCGAGTGTCTGGACCGATTCTAGATCGCATTGACCTTCAAGTGGCCGTTTCGCCAGTGAACTCATCGAGACTTTTCGAGGGGGATACCCACCAGGAGGACTTGTTGTCCAAGCTTGAGGACGCGAGGGCTTTTCGCACCCAAAGATTGAAGGCGGAGAAGAACGATGCCCTCTCTTCCCTCTCTTCTGCAGCTAAATCGCGGTTGGTACAGTCAGCAGATGCACTAGGCTTATCGGCCAGATCAGTCCATAAAATTGCTGGCGTCAGCCGGACTCTGGCTGACCTAGCAACTGAGCATGAAGTGCTCGTTGAACAGATAGACAGCGCGCTGGCCCTTAGAACCGCGCTGGGGTGATATTCGCAGCAACTGCCCTTCAGGGATTGTCATTCAAGTTAAGTAGGGGAAGCGGCGAGTCACTCGCCGCTTATCACCTGGAGGCTAATGGCCGAAAATGGGATCGGCCGAGGCGTCGACCTTATTGAGAGACTGATACCATCAGATCGACGACAGCTTTGATGTCGTCATCCGAGCAATCAAAGCACATTCCCTTGGCAGGCATCGCAGCCCCTAGCCCATTAATACCACTCGCGTAGAGCACATCCATGCCCTTTTCGATTCGTGGGGCCCATGCATCCACATCAGCCCAGGCTGGTGCGCCCGCGATTCCCATCGCGTGACACGTGGCGCAACTTCTGTCGTAGATCGCTTGCGGATCTTGCGCGCCGCTGCTTGAAGCTTGGGCCACCGCTTGCCCGGCACAGGCTTCGCCTTGAAGACAAACGCTGCCTGCTTTTTTGATGCGCTCGATAATAGCGTCTTCAATTGGGCTCGCCATCGCAGCCGTTAAAAACCCCACCATTGCCAATCCAATTGACCTGACTAACCACTTTTTCATAACACGCATCCTGCTTTGTCACACGGCGTCGGAGTATAACGGAAATCGGTTTCAGTTGCCCCAATCTGCCTCGTCTAGATCCCGATTTCTCGAGAATTTGAATACATTAGACGTACCACCCTCGACTATGGATTGCTCTGAAACGAGCGTTAAAACCGCACGTTCTCTGAACTGCGCTAGGTCGCTCGCCCCAGTGTTCATCATCGTGCTTTTCAGCTTGTCTATCGTTACATCAAGCGCCTCAGAGACCGGTCCAACCAAAGGCACGAACGCGTCCACACCCTCTTCAAACATCATTTTCCGCGTGCTCATTCCCTCGCTATACCGTTGCCAATTCTGTGCCCGCCTAGTCCCTTCGCCCCAATAGGGTTTGTACATCTGTCCGTTGATAGAAATTTTCTCGGTAGGGCTCTCTTCAGTCATAGCAAAATAACGCCCCATCATGACGAAATCCGCTCCCATCGCCAGAGCCATAACAATCTGCGTATCGTTACTCAGCCCGCCATCTGAACAAAGCGGAATGTAACGGCCCTTTTTGGCGTACCATTGGTCTCGATGCGCTGCGACGTCCATTAGGGCCGACGCTTGGCCTCGACCCACGCCTTTTTGTTCACGAGTAATGCAGATTGAGCCGCCGCCAATACCAACCTTTATGAAGTCCGGGATGCCCGATTCAGCGAGGTAATCAAATGCCTCTCCTGAAACGATATTGCCCATGCCGATCACAACATCCTCACCGTACTGTTCCCTTATCCAGGTCGCTGCATCTAACTGGAATTCGGTAAACCCATCGGATGAGTCAAAGCAGAGCACGTCAGCGCCCGCTTCGACCAATGCAGGCACCCGATCTTTGAAGTCGTGCGTATTGATGGCTGCGCCAACGCACAATCTCTTTTGCTGGTCGAGCAACTCATTCGGGTTTTTCTGATGATCGACGTAATCCTTTTTAAATACCAGCGCGCTGAGTCGCCCATCTGCTGCAAGGATGGGCAAGCAATCCTTTTTATGTCGATGAAGCAACTGGTTCGCCTCGCGAAGCGATATACCCTCTTCACCAAAAATGACTTCATGCTTTGGCGTCATATGCTGCTCAACGAGATTATTCAAATCGTCTTCGAACTCCCAAAAATCTTGATCAGTAATCAAACCGCAGAACATCCCGTTAGCAGTACCGTCATTGGTCACCGGGATCGTTGAATGTCCGGTTCGATGCATCGTCTCAACGATCGATGCCAGCGTGCTTCCAGGCGTCGTGTTTGCTCCACTGGTTACAAATCCCGCTTTATGGGCTTTCACTTCCCGAACCATATCGGCTTGCGTAGCAACGCCCTGCGAACAGTAGATCATGCTTAGCCCGCCTTGCCGTGCGAGCGAAATAGAAAGCCTGGTGCCCGATACTGCCTGCATACAGGCCGAGACCACGGGAATATTGATCTGAAAGCGACCATCTGAGGTTAAGGGTGCCGCAACCCTGATGCTATCCGTGCGCAGATCTCGAGGGGTCAACCTCGGCAATAGCAGGTACTCTGCAAAGGTACGCGAAATATCTTCGATGATAGTCGCCATGAATTCTCCTCAACGGGTGTTTACGGCGTGATGAGCCGGAACGGAATTGAAATAGGGTAAGCCCAGGACGGGCATCAGAGCCGCGCGGAATCTCAGTGATCGTTCGTCACGGATACGAAAGCGTATGGATAGGGGTTTGCCGCGAGCCATGGCGAATTTTAGGCGAAGGCCGGTAGCAGTTCAACGAAAGTGACTTGAAAGAGGGTTCCACGGTTCGCGACTAGGAGGCCTGCGCGCGGTATGAGGGATTGAGGAGAATACCGCTGCGATGAGAATCGAGGGTCTAAGAACGCCAGACCCACCGTCTCCTGAGGGCAGAAGTAGGGGCTTCGGTACAACTGGATGGAATGACTAGGACTCGCGCTCCAGCTGGATCAGGAACTCCGCCACCTTGAGCATCTCTCTTGTGCTACCGGCGCCTCTCGTTTCGATTCGATATTTGCCATTAACGATCAACGTTGGCACGCCGGACGCTCGGTAAGCTCGGCCACGAGCCTCGGCTTGCTGCAAGCTCATTCTGACCCCAAAACTGTTAAATACTTTTGCGAACGTCTCTGGTTCTACGCCTGACGATTCAAGGAAGTCAGCCATGATGCCAGGCTTGCTTAGGTTCTTACGTTTAATGTGGATAGCTTCAAACACTGGAAGGTGCAATGACTCAAGCAAGTCCATTGCCTTCAGCGTGTAGTAGGTCTGCGCTAAGTTCCCGTAATAGTCGTTCCAAATAGCGGGTGTTCGATCGAAAACAACATCCTCTGGCAGCGTTTCAAGCCACGCCGTTAGTACTGGATCGAACTGAAAGCAGTGCCCGCAGCCGTACGAGAAGTACTCACTAACCTCGATGCCGTCCCCTGACGTTGACAGCGGCGCTTGCGGATCCAGGACTTGGTAGTGGACGCCTTCCTCATATTGCGCCCCTACGCTAGACCCCGACCAAACAACGAGGCAAGCAAGCGCTGCTAACAATGCTCGATTCAGTGGGTTACTCATGCGCAATACCTTCATATTACTGACGCAACCCTGCGATATAGGAGGCAACCGCTGCTATCTCTGCGTCACTCAAGTCCATTGCAGAGAGCCGCATCATCTTACTTTCACCATCGTTATGGCGTTCACCGACTCGAAATGCCTTTAACTGAGCTTCGGTGTACTCCGCCCATTGACCTGCGAGTTTTGGAAAACTAGCCAGATCGTTTCCTTGGCCGGTAGGCGAATGACAGGCTGAGCAGGCAGCCACTCCTTTTCGCGCAATACCTGAGCGATAGATGTGCTCACCCTGCAACGCTAGCTCAGGGTCGGCTGCGCTTTCAGCGGCCGTTTTCCCAGCGTAAAAAGCGGCCAGATCTTGCATGTCTTGATCCGACAGCGTATCGACAATGCCAACCATCAAATTCTGGGCGCGAGCCCCGGATTTCATGTCACGAAGCTGCTTGAGGATATATTTTTCGTTTTGCCCAGCAATGTTGGGGAACGAACCCGCAAGACTATTGCCATCGTTTCCATGGCAAGCCACACACGTGGCCGTGAGTGTCGATCCACGCTCAGCGTCGCCCTCTGCTAACGCCACATTCAGCCAACTCATCAACACTAATCCAGCAATCAATCGAATCATGAGATCAAACAACCTTCATCTAAACCCGCTCGACACCTTCCTTCTCGCAGCCACTCCCTTGACCACGACCTAGTGCCGAAAAAAGATGCGCTATTATAGCGAAATCTGGCCGAAGAAGTAGGTCAACTAGACGATTCATGACAAGCATCCCATTCCAACAAACCGTCTTTCAAACTAGTGCGGCGACGTTAAATCAAGCGCCAGCAGATGATGGCCTGGAAGTCGCTTTTTGCGGCCGGTCAAATGCTGGCAAGTCGAGTGCACTCAATCGCTTAACGCAGCAAAAGCGGCTAGCAAGAACGAGCCGGACGCCTGGCCGCACACAACTCATTAATTTTTTCTCTGTCAGTGAGAATCAGCGGCTGGTCGACTTGCCCGGTTATGGCTATGCGAAGGTGCCGCAATCGGTCAAGCAATTTTGGCAGCAGCATTTGGACGCCTATCTGCGCGATCGCAGAAGTTTGGTTGGACTCATATTGCTGGTTGATAGCCGACATCCTCCAAAACCATTTGACCTTGCCATGATGGAGTGGGCCAACACCGCGAACTTGCAGCTGCACGTGTTACTTACGAAAGCTGACAAACTCTCAAAGAGCCAAGGACAACAAGCGTTGTTTAAATTTAGGCAATCAACGCGAGGGACCTTATCGTCACAACTTTTTTCGGCCGCAAATGGTCTTGGCCTGGCGGAGCTGACTGACACGCTTGAGCGGTGGCTAACGCCGGGCGAAGCTTAGTCGCCCCGTAAATGAAACTGCAAGCCTGTGCCATGGGAGGATCTATCTGTTCGCCTTAATCGAATGCGGACGCTTACCGCGCATTATTGAATGCGATTGGCCCACAACGCCTAGTTGAAACCTTTGGCCGCCTATTGTGAGTTCGGTCTGACACAGTGGTTGGCGGTCTGATCATCCAGTGTGCAGTGTTCACCCGATAAAGTATTCACCCAATAAAAAGCCCCGACCACAACGGGGATCGTGGTCGGGGCCAAGAACTTCGGCTAAATGGGGAAACACCGAAGCTTGCTGCCTAAAGGGCTTACCTAATCTACGACCGCGAAGCTTCAGAAAAGTTCCTATCAAATGTGGAAATTATTTTTTAATGTGCCTCTTCCCAATTACTGCCTTCGCCAACCTCTACTTCTAGCGGAATGGCTAACTGTGCCGCTCCACTCATCAACATTGTTACCTGCTGAGTCACTTCCTCACGTTCCTCGGCTGGAACCTCAAACACCAATTCGTCATGCACCTGCATGATCATTTTGGTATCAAGCGCGGCTTCATCAAGCCATGCCTGTACGGAGAGCATCGCGAGCTTAATAATGTCAGCTGCCGTTCCTTGCATCGGCGCATTAATCGCCGTCCGCTCGGCCGCCTGTCGCAACTGAAAGTTACCCGCTTTAATATCGGGTAAGTACAGTCTTCTACCGAAGAGCGTTTCAACAAAGCCTTGTTCGGCGGCTTTCTGCCGGGTTTCATCCATATACAACCGAACGCCAGGATACCGCTCGAAATAACGGTCAATGTACATTTGCGCGTCTTGCCTTGCGATGTTGAGCTGCCTGGCAAGCCCAAACGCCGACATTCCGTAAATCAAGCCAAAATTGATGGCTTTCGCACTCCGCCGCTGGTCAGTAGTGACCGCCTCAGGTGAGACGCCAAACACTTCAGCAGCGGTCGCTTTATGAACATCAAGGCCCTCATTGAAGGCACTGACCAAACCGCTGTCCTCTGAGAGGTGCGCCATGATGCGGAGCTCAATTTGGGAATAGTCTGCAGCAATCATCAAAGCCCCTGGCTCAGTCACAAACGCCTTTCTGACTCGACGGCCTTCTTCAGTCCGAATCGGGATATTCTGAAGGTTTGGATCAGTACTTGAGAGACGACCAGTTGCTGCCACCGCTTGGTGATAAGACGTATGCAAGCGGCCCGTATCGGGTCGGACTTCCTTCGGTAGCTGGTCAGTGTACGTTGATTTCAGCTTTGAGAGGCTGCGGTGGCGCAGAATGACCTGGGGTAACGGATAGTCGAGCGCCAATTCTTGAAGCACTGCCTCGTTGGTAGAGGGTTGCCCTTTCGGTGTCTTCTTGATCACTGGCAGCGCCAGTTTCTCGAATAGTATTTGCTGTAGCTGTTTTGGGGATCCGAGGTTAAACACTTCGCCAGCCAGATCATGAGCCTCTTGCTCTAACTGGTCGAGCGTCGCACCAATTTCTGCTGACTGTTTGAGAAGCTGCTCGGCGTCAAGCTTTACACCACCTCGCTCAATCCTCGACAAAATACGGGCGAGCGGCCGCTCAATGGTTTCGTACACGTTCATTAGCGACGGTTCGCTTTGGAGTTTAGGCAACAGCGCCTCAAACAAACGCAGCGTGATATCGGCATCCTCAGCGGCGTAATGGGCAGCCTCGCTGAGCTCAATTTGATTGAACGTTTTCTGTTTGACCCCTTTCCCAGCGATCTCTTCAAACTTTGTTGTTTTGTAACCTAGGTAGTGCCGCGCCAAGTCATCCATGTTGTGCCGCGTTGCAACACTATTTAGCACATAGGACATCAACATGGTGTCATGGATGGGCGCGTTGATGGTTGCGCCATAACGCGCAAGGACGTTGAGGTCATACTTTAGGTGTTGCCCAATGACGGTCTTGTCGGTGTCATTTAAAAGAGGCACAAGTGCGTCTAACACTGAGATCGTTTCAAGCTGAGCGGGAGCCCCGTCGTAATCATGCGCCAGCGGAATGTAGGCAGCGCGTCCAGGAGCAACCGCTACCGAAATCCCGACTAACTCAGCTGACATGTAGTCTAACCCTGTTGTCTCTGTGTCAAATGCGAAACGATCTACCGATGCCAGTGTTTTAAGCCATGCGTCTAACTGGTCGCGGGTTAATACCGTTTCATAGTCAGTCTCGATGGCTTCGGCGCCAGCAATCGTACTGTCGTCGCCGTCTAAACCCTCCAGCCAGGACCTAAACTCATAAGTTTCATACAGGGACCTCAGCGCTGCTTTATCTTCCTCTCCGTTTTGAACACTGGGCACAACGGTTGATGTGAGCTCGCACCGGATCGTCGCCAAATCGTAAGACAAAGGGAGATACTCCAGAGCCCCTCGAAGGTTCTCTCCCACTTTCCCTTTGATATCGTCAGCTGCTGCCATCACCCCTTCGAGTGATTCATACTGTCCGAGCCACTTTACGGCCGTTTTAGGACCACACTTTGGAACGCCTGGAATGTTGTCTACGGAATCGCCTACCAAGGCCAAATAGTCGATGATCTGATTCGGACGTACACCGAATTTATCAACAACCGCCTGCTCGTCTAAGCGCTCATCAGTCATGGTATTCATCAGCGTAGTGTTGGCGTTGACCAGTTGCGCCATGTCTTTATCGCCGGTTGAGATCAAGACTTGCTCACCCGATTCGCTATAACGGGCGGCCAAAGTGCCAATCACGTCATCCGCCTCAACACCAGGGACACATAAAAGTGGTAGTCCCATAGCGCGAACGATCTCGTGAATCGGCTCAATCTGAACTCTCAATTCTTCAGGCATGGGCGGTCGGTTTGCTTTGTATTCCGCATACAAGTCGTTGCGAAATGTTTTCCCCTTCGCATCGAAAACAACAATGAGCAGCGCATCGGGAAACCCTTCTTCCAACCGCTTGATCATACTGATCACGCCTTTGATGGCACCGGTAGGATGACCTGTCTGGTTGGTTAGCGGCGGCAACGCGTGAAACGCACGGAATAGGTAGGATGAACCGTCTACAAGGATTACGCTAAACTTTGCATCGTTTTGATCTGACATGTGCGGCACCATACTTTGATTCGAGCCATCCTTTCAATCGCTATCGTAGCCCTTGGGTTCGGATGGCTTTTATTCGCACACGCAGAAGCGTTTGAGGCGGCAGAAGAAAGCATCACCATCGTCGATCAGTCGGAGCTCGGTCAAGTGTTCGAATTCCGGCAAAACGGTGTGTTGATCATGATCAAGGTGATTCCCGATCAAGGGAGGCCCTACTATATGGTCCCAGCAGATGGCAGCCCGCACTATCAGGATCTATCTGAAGTAAAGCACCTGTACCCAAATTGGGTTTTGCTTGAGTGGTAGCTTATGGGCGTCTACTCCAACCTTGACCAGCGCGACATCGAGCAAATGGTTGGCCAATACGACCGCGGCACGCTCACCCATTGGTCTGCAATTGCATCAGGGATCGAGAATTCTAATTTCCTGGTCGAGTTAACAGCGTTTGACGATCAAACCAAATACATATTAACGCTCATTGAGGTTGCCGATTTCCGACGATCTCAGGAAATCGTCGATCTAATGACGCATCTCAAGTTCTACGGGTGCACGCTTCCGGACGTTGTCACGAGCCGCTCGAATCAGCGACTCCTTAGTTTTCGCGATAGCCCTGTCACCCTATGCACGTGGCTGCCAGGCCGCCACGTCACTCACCCAACCCTCGCCCACTGTGATCAGCTCGGTCGAACACTGGCACAATTTCACCAGGTCGCAAGTGCTTTTCGGCCTCCGACCCATCAACCCTACGATGCCGAGTGGCTCGCTACTGCCATCGACAGCTATGCGGCTGAGCGGTCGACGAATGAAAGGCAAGCGCTGCATCATGCACTCTCGCTGTACGACGACTTACTCGGCGCTAACTTGCCGACTGGATGGACCCACGGGGATGCCTTTAGGGATAACGTTTTGTTTCTACCGGACGGCACACTCAGTGGCTTGCTCGATTATTTTCACGCTGGCTCGGATCCTTTCGTTATGGATCTCGCAATCGCCATCAACGACTGGTGCGGAGCAATGGTTGGCAGCGAGGGCGGGGAACAGTCCGCAGAGGCACTGCTTCGGGGTTACCAAGCGGTTCGTGCATTAGAGCCCGAAGAACGAAGCGCTTTGCCTACCGCGCAGGTGATTGCAGCGGCGCGCTTGCTCTGTTCGAGACTAAGCACCAGAGATGAACAAGGCCGGTTTCGAAAAGACCCAGAGGAATACGCGACCCTGCTTAGTCGACTCATGCAGGCGGCTCGGGCTTAACACCCTCTTGATATGGGCAAGGAGCGCTTGCCTTGCCTCCACTTTGCAGCCCTAAAGATGCCGAATAATGGTGGCAAGATCTTGCGCGTTGTGGGGCGCCTTAATGAACCCTTGGTAACCGCCTTGAGGGTTAATCACCACAATCGAACCCGTGTGATCCATCGTGTAGGTGCCTGGTTCTTTGTCTGGGATTTTTCCAAAGGCAACGTTCACTTGTTGGGCAAAGTGAACCGTCGCTTCATGCGTGCTGGTCATCCCCAGAAAGGTGGGATTGAACGCTGCGAGATACCGACGAAGCTGATCTGGCGTATCTCGTTCTGGATCGACCGTCACCAAATGCACTGCCGGGGCATTCTCTATTCCTTCCAGCGCTTGATTCATGACTGCCAGCGTTGTCGGGCAAATATCTGGGCAATAGGTGAAGCCAAAATAGAGCAGATTCCAGCGCCCGAGAAATGTGGATTCGCTCACCAAGTCCCCGTCTTGGTTAATCATTGCGAGTCCGACAACCGGACGGGCTTGCTCGAACTGGATGTAGCCCAGCGCCGCAGCCTCCTCCTGTGACAGAGAGACTTCCCTGAAGGTATACGTCGAGAAAACAAGGCCTAACACCAAGGCAATGAATCCCGCGATACCAAACAGCGTTCGTTGGATGCCTTTTTTCTGTTCAGCGCTATGCATAACTCACCGGCATCGCATAATGATCCACGAGTAATGCGACAAACAAGACGGCCAAATAGAGAATTGAGTAGCGGAAAGTCTCGATAGGGGCCCGCGGATTCTTACCTCTCATCATCGCAATCGCCCAATAGAGAAATCCTGCACCGAGCCCTAACGCCGCGACCAAATAAATGAGGTTGCTCATGCCTATGACGTAAGGAAGGATCGACACAACGATAAGCACGATCGTGTACAAAAGAATATGCAAGTTCGTGTATTGAACGCCGTGGGTGACGGGCAGCATCGGCATGTCGACTTTCCGGTACTCCTCTAGGCGATCCACAGCGAGCGCCCAAAAGTGGGGGGGAGTCCAGGCGAAAATAATGAGAACGAGCAAAATGCCGCCGCCATCAATGCTATTGGTGACCGCCGTCCAACCAAAGAGAGGAGGCGCGGCCCCAAAGAGGCCACCGATGACAATATTCTGGGGCGTCGCACGCTTGAGATACAGGCTGTAAACCAATCCATAGCCCACCCATGAGAAGAAATTCAGCCATGCGGTTAAGGGGTTCACGTAGAGATACAAAATGGCTTCGCCAACGATCCCTGTGAGTGCGACAAACGCCAGCCCTTGCTGTAGACTCACGCGACCTTGGGCAACCGGCCTGTTCTCCGTTCTCGCCATCTTCTGGTCAACTTTCGCATCAACCAAATGGTTCAACGCTGCTGCAGACCCTGCAACCAGAGCAACGCCGGTCAAGCATGCTGCAATGAGATCAAGCGCTACCCAACCAGGGGTTGCCAAATACATACCCACCAGCGTGCAAAGCAGCATTAGTAGCACAACGCGAGGCTTGCACATTTCGTAGTAGTCGCGCCAAGTTGCGGCGGGCATGGTGGAAGAGATCTCAGTCATAGCTAGCGTGAGGCGGTCGCTGGGCCGGGCATTTTACCGGATGAAACAGGCTTTTTCATGGTCTTCTAACCGAGTTTCGAAAGCTTGAGTAAGAGCTTTAAATCTTCTAATAGCGGTTTACCAACCTGATCATCAGGAAAAGCCATCATGATGTTTCCCAATGGGTCAGCCAGAAAGACGGCTGTCTCCGTTCCTGGTAACTGTTTGTTCGAATAGGTTTCGAGCGTCGATTGGAGGTCAGCCGATATCCAAGGTTCGAGGCCAGGATGCTCGGGTCCAATGGTTTGCCAGGCATCAGGGTTGACTGGATTAGGGCGGACCCATCGGCGAATGACACGCTCTGAGTCCTTGCCTAGCGCGGTATGAATTTGTCTCGTCAGGTAGAGCCTTTCTTCACACGAAGCATCACAGTCATTACTGGTGAGCACCAGGATGCTCCACTGCCTAGTGGGTGTCTCTAAGGCAGTGGCCTCAAGGGGCGGCTGAATGAGTCGGCCATTATTTTTCGTGTCTGAGGGCGCAAGACCGGGCGCGAAAAAAAACATCCCATACGCAATAAAAAGCGGTACGAATGCGATGCCCGCCAGCAGGAGCAGCTTTTTGCGAGAGTTACTCTGCGTCGCGTCGTTCATGTCCATCGATCTCCTTTGTCGCGTGGGCGGGAGACTTGTCCCGCTGCTCCTTGTACTGCTTCCATGTAAATACGATAAATAATGTCAGTAGAGCCACCGCCATTAAGAACCATTGAACTGCGTAGCCTCGATGTTTCTCTGCGCTCGTCACCGTGAGCGGCCAAAATCGTGGCAGCGCGTCGGGGTGGCTGGCGTCTAGGCGCACGATAAAGGGTAACAGCGAAAGCCCCGCAATGTTGCCGTTGGCGAGCGGTGATTGGGTCGGCGTTATTCGTGGCCAGCCAGTGTAGAGGTCGATGCCAGCATCACTTGCCCACTCGCTGATATACGCTCGTCCTGAGAGTTCATCGACCTCGGTCAAGGCAGGCACCGAGGGCAAAACAGAGCGATCGCTACCTCCCGGCACGAATCCAAAATTCACCAAGGCGATATCACCGGCCTCAGAACGAAAAGGCCTCATCACCTCAAAACCGACTGTCCCTTGGAAGATCACGTTGTCTCTAAGGAACACGACCTCTTCAAGGAAACGCCCTCGGTCTTCGATCAATTGCCCAGATAAACGCGAGCGCTCGCGGTGCGCTCGTGAGAGCGTCACGGGCTGCGCGCCGTCGGCCACGGCTTGGGCATTCCTCTGCGCCTCTTTTTCTTGCGCTCGTTCCAGTTGCCAGAATCCTAGCCGAACAAATACCGCCAAGAAAAATACGGTAAACAGCAACAGCCGGAAGTTTAGGATAGTCAATTGCCGATTCATGGTGAGTCTAATTTAACTCAACCGGCATTCGATCAGTTTCTGCAGTCGTGCGTATAATGACTGACTGCACAAAAGGGTGCCTCATGCTGCTGAAAGTAATTATCTGTTTACTCCTACTCGCTAACATCGTTGTGTTGGCGTTAGCTTATCGGGCCATGATGGTCGATATGGGCAATAGCGAAGGCACCAGGACGGCAAAGTACCTAACGATTAGGGTTGCGCTCGGCGCCGTCACTATTGGGGCCGTTGTATTCGGGATGACGACCGGGCAACTGGGCCTGTCTGCTCCTTGGCTGTAACCATAACCCGCAGCTAAGTCTAAGAAAGTATCCGAACTCAACAAGATGCTGATTGCCATCCCCCCTCGGTCAGGACTCAGTCGCATCGTTTCTCACAAAATTATATAGAGGCGAGCTCCTGCCGGGGCTGACGGAAGGGCAGCGCCATCTAGAACACGCTTTACACAACAGAGACGCTTCTATTTGCCGACGTTGGTAGCCGAGAAACTATGCTGGTGCTCGAAGCCTAGCGCTTAAGCCCGCCAATGAACTGTTCCCTCCGCGCGCACATTCTAAGTACACGCGGGGTCAAAGCCCTTGATTAGGTGCCGAGAATATAAACGAAGATAAAGAGCAACACCCAGACGACATCGACAAAGTGCCAATACCAAGCAGCCGCTTCAAATCCAAAGCAGTCAGTCGCTGTGAAATGGCCCTTTATGGCTCGACCCAGCATGACTAGTAGCATGATGGTGCCGATGGTGACGTGAGCGCCGTGGAAGCCGGTCAACATAAAGAACGTCGAACCGAAGATGCCGGAGTCAAGCGTCAAGCCGTAGTGAGCATAGGCCTCGTAGTACTCGTATGCCTGACAAAAGAGAAAGGCTATGCCCAAAACGACGGTGGCAATCAACCAATTAATGATTTTTGATCGATTACCCTCATTGATGCCATGGTGAGCAAACGTTACCGTAACGCTGGATAAGAGCAAAAGAATGGTGTTAATGAGTGGCAGTCCGTTCCAGCCAATGACGCCCTCCGGCCCAGCAAAGCGGGTGTTGTCAGGATTAGACAAAAGCGGCCATTCTGGGACGTAGTCTGGCCAGAGCATGTCGCTCGGGCCTCGCTCACCTTCACCACCAATCCAGTCTACAAGCCAAAAGCGTACGTAAAACAAAGCACCAAAGAACGCGGCGAAAAACATCACCTCAGAAAAAATAAACCAGCTCATGCCCCAAACAAAGGATCGGTCCATCTGCTGGCTGTAAAGCTTCGCGTGATTTTCCTCGATGACCTTGGAGAACCAGAAAAAAAGCGTGGCCGCCATGACCAATCCGCCCATCATGAAGACAATCTCGCCGAAACTACTCTCCGTTCCCGACGACATTTCATTCATGATATTGCCGGCACCAAATACGGTCAGGAAGATTCCAAGCGATGCGAAGAACGGCAATGCGCTGTTGTGGGGCACGTAATACGTTTCGTAGGTAGTATCAGAGGACATATTGGTTCTCTCTATTCCTTTACTTGTTCAGCTACTTATTCAGCAGCGATGCTTGCGCGCACCGCCTCTGTGACGTCAAACAGTGTGTATGACAGTGTTAAGGTTTTCACCGTGTCTGGCAATTGTGGATCGACAATGAACCGCAATGGCATGTCAATTTGATCGCCGCCAGCCAATTCTTGCTGTTCGAAACAGAAACATTCTGTTTTGTGGAAATACTCCGCAGCATGAAACGGTGCGACGCTTGGCACTGCCTGCCCGATCATCGAATCACGCGTAATGTTGCCCGCGAAAAACGTGGTTTCATACATTTTCCCAGGCACAACCTTCATCGTTCGAACTGACGGGCGAAATTGCCAAGGCATATTAGCGTTGTTGTTCGCTAAGAACTGAACAGTCACTTCTCGACTTTCGTCAATGATCAGCTGCTCAGTTGCCTGGTATTGGTCACCCGTTTTGCCATTGGCTCCAGTGACCTGGCAGTAGATCTCGTACAGCGGCACCAAGGCGAATCCGAAGGCGAACATAGCTACAGCAATGCCCGCGAGCTTTGCTGTAGCGAATGTTGTAGCTTCTTTCATTGTCATGCGGCCTATCTCGCTCCTGCCTTCGCTCAGTGTGCTCGAGCAGGTAAAGCAGGCGGCGTAGAAAAGGTGTGATAAGGCGCGGGTGACGGAATCGTCCACTCAAGACCTTCTGCACCATCCCACACTTCATCGCTAGCTTTCTTCCCGCCTCGAATCGTCTTGATGACGATAAAGAGGAACAGGAGCTGGCTGAAACCGAAGATGTAGGCGCCCACACTTGAGACCATGTTCCAATCAGCAAACTGGAGCGCATAGTCTGGGTAACGTCGTGGCATGCCGGCAAGACCAATGAAATGCTGGGGGAAGAACGTTACATTGACTCCTATAAATGACAACCAGAAGTGCGTTTTACCCAATGTTTCATCGTACATGTTGCCCGTCCACTTAGGCAGCCAGTAGTAGGCCGCTGCCATAATCGAGAAGATCGAGCCGGGGACTAGCACGTAGTGGAAGTGCGCTACCACAAAGTACGTATCGTGGTACTGGAAGTCCGCTGGCACGATGGACAGCATCAAGCCCGAGAATCCACCAATCGTGAATAGAATGACGAATGCGATCGCGAACAGCATCGGCGTCTCAAATGTCATTGACCCTTTCCACATCGTCGCAATCCAGTTAAACACCTTTACGCCGGTCGGGACGGCAATGAGCATGGTGGCATACATGAAGTAGAGCTCACCTGCGATTGGCATCCCCACCGTGAACATATGGTGCGCCCAAACGATAAAGGACAAGAATGCGATAGAAGCTGTGGCGTAGACCATCGAGTCATAACCAAACAGCTTCTTACGAGCAAAGGTTGGAATGATCGCCGACACGATACCGAAGGCCGGCAAGATCATGATGTAGACCTCTGGGTGCCCGAAGAACCAGAACACGTGCTGGAATAACACGGGATCCCCTCCACCTGCAGCGCTAAAGAAAGCAGTGCCAAAGTGGATGTCCATCAGCATCATGGTCACCACGCCAGCAAGTACAGGCATTACCGCAATCAGCAGATAGGCCGTAATGAGCCACGTCCATACAAATAAAGGCATATCCATCAAACGCATGCCGGGAGCGCGCATGTTTAGAATCGTGACGATGACATTAATCGAGCCCATGATGGACGAAATACCCATCAAGTGAACCGCAAAGATGAAGTAAGTCACAGACGGGGGCGCATACTCGGTTGACAGGGGCGCATAGAACGTCCAGCCAAAGTTGGGTGCACCGCCTTCCATGAACAGTGTGCTAATGAGCATTCCGAAAGCAAACGGAAGGATCCAGAAACTGTAGTTGTTCATCCGGGGCAGCGCCATGTCCGGCGCGCCAATCATCATCGGTACCAGCCAGTTGGCAAGGCCCACGAATGCCGGCATCACGGCACCAAAGACCATGATTAACCCGTGCATGGTTGTCATTTGGTTGAAGAATTCTGGCGCGACTAGCTGTAATCCTGGCTGAAACAACTCCGCTCGGATGACAAGGGCCATACATCCGCCCACCAAAAACATCGCAAAACTAAACCAAAGATAGAGCGAACCAATGTCCTTATGGTTCGTCGTTAGTACCCACCGCATCAGCCCTTTGTCAGGCCCATGATCGTGGTCATCGTGGTGATTTTCGATTACTGCACTCATCTATTACTCCTACTCTTCACCGGTAATCAGCGCATTCACTTCCCTGGGCTGCGCCATATCGCCCACGTTGTTACCCCATGCATTACGCTCATACGTAACCACTGCGGCAATTTCTGCGGGATTCAGCTGTGATGCAAACGCCTGCATCGCTGTGCCCGCTTTACCATTAATGACGATGTCAATGTGCTCGCCAATGGGGCCAATCGAGAGCCCTTGGCCAACCAGTGACGGAAAGGCTGGGGGGATCCCCTCGCCATTCGCCTGGTGGCAAGACATGCAATTTTGCTGATAAACCTTCTCACCCGTGTCCATCAGCTCGGCCATCGTCCAAGTCTTACCGACCGTCTCGTAGACTTGAAGCGCCTCTTCTTGCTTCATGGCAACCCAAGCGTCGTATTCATCTTGCTCGACCGCATGCACCACGATTGGCATAAATCCGTGGTCCTTACCGCATAGCTCAGTGCATTTGCCGCGATAAACTCCAGGCTCCTTTACGACTGCCCAAGATTCATGAACGAACCCTGGAATCGCATCCTTCTTTACGGCGAAGTCTGGTACCCACCAAGAGTGGATCACGTCATTTGACGTCACGAGGAATCGAACCCGCTTATCAACGGGAATCACGAGCGGATTGTCGACGTCGAGTAGATAGTGCTCACGCTTGTTCGCTTTGTTATAGATCTCGTCTTGTGAGGTCGCGAGCGCGCTCATGAATTTGATTTCTTGAGCGGGATCGTCGTTCAGATAAGTGTATTGCCACTTCCACTGATACCCGCGAACCTCGATATCAATATCCGCTTCAGATGCATCGTACATGTCTCGCAATGTGCTTGTTGCGGGTACCGCCATACCAAGCAAAATGAGGATCGGAATCACCGTCCAGATGTACTCTAGCTTTGTGTTGTGCGAAAACTTCGCTGGGACGGCGCCAACTGACTTTCTATGCATCAGCATAGAAACAATCATGATACCGAACACGACGATTCCAATTAGAACGCAAATGGTAAAAATCAGCATGTGTAAGTCGTAGACTTTCTCACTGATTTCCGTCACACCCTTCGTCATGTTTAAAGCCGACCAATCGGCCTGTGCGTGATAACTACTAAGCAAGAATGCGCTTGCCAAAGCCCACTGAATGGCTCGCAAGCCCCACCCTGAGCGGGATTCTTGGCTCTTTCCTTGTGTCATGGATCATGCTCCAGAAAAACTAACTGTAAAGCCTACTAATGGCTTTTCGCAGTAGACCTCTACTGCTTATCGCACACCGGCGTCCGCTTGATATTGGTGATCTGGCGGGGGCACCGTTAGCGGCGCGTATTATGGCTGGTTTGGATAGCGATTGCACCCCTCGAATCCAGCATCCACCGGCTTTATCGGCGATCATCACCTGGCTTATTGACACTGGTTAACCAGTCAGATGGGCATCGTAAAATGCTGGGACAAAGTCAATCCTCGACCCCTAGCTAACGCGAAAGATCGGTGGAAAGCAGCCTGAACTTGGGTCTCTGTTTCATTGGAACAGTTCTGCAATGACACCGTATGAAAACTCCAAAAATAAACCCTCCGACAACATCTTTTGCCGACGAAGCCTTTTGATCTAACTGCTATTCTTTTTCTCTTTTACCGGGTTTTTACCTGGCGCCGCAGACACACACTCTGCTCGTTGGCGCCTTTAGAGTTCAGCCTTTCAAATCAAGCCTTCGTGTCATCATTAGGGTTTACAGCCTGACGCCAAAACACACCGGCAGGGGGCGATGCTAGCGTCGTTCCCGCCGCCTGATCATTGCCGTCCGAGGGCAGTGGCTCAGGACGGTGCTGAGAGTAATCGCAGTCCGCGCACTGCACATGATCTCTCTCATCATGCGCGTACATAAAAAGCGCGTCCGAAGCTCCGCAATTCGGACACGTCGCCCCAGAGATAAACCGCTTTTGGTTCATCTCGCGATGCCCTCCTGTCTTAAAAGCGCGTCAACCTGAGGCTCACGGCCCATGAAGCCAACAAAGAGCGACATCGCATCTTCGCTACCGCCACGCTCTAAGATAGAAGAAACAAAGCGATCGCCCACTTGGCGATCGAATGGATTGGTCGACTCGAATGCCGAAAACGCATCGGCAGATAATACTTCTGCCCATTTGTAACTGTAGTAGCCCGCGGCATAACCAATGAACGAACTAAAAATGTGACCAAAACTATGCTGGAAGCGGTTGAATGGGGGCGCCTCAACAACAGCCACCTGGTCTCGAACCGCATCTAACACCCCCTGAATGCCCAAATCTTTATGCGCCTCATGATGTAAGCGGAAGTCAAACAGCGAAAACTCCAGCTGCCTGACCATCTGCATGCCTGCCTGAAAGTTCTTAGCGGCAAGGAGGCGATCCAACAAGACCTCAGGCAATGGCTCCCGACTATCGATGTGAGCCGAAATCATCGGAATTGCCTCTCGCTCCCAACACCAGTTCTCAAGGAACTGGCTCGGCAATTCCACAGCGTCCCACTCGACACCATTGATCCCAGAGACGCCGGCACAAGTCACCTTCGTCAGCATATGGTGCAGCCCATGCCCAAATTCGTGAAACAGCGTCACTACCTCGTCATGCGACAGCAGGGCGGGCCTATCTCCTACCGCGGGGGTAAAATTACAGGTCAAAAACGCAACCGGGCGTTGCAGGCGACCATCTGGCGTGAGTCTTCGATTCCGACATTCGGCCATCCAGGCACCGCCTCTCTTTTTCGCACGGGCATAAAGATCCAGATAGAAGAAGGCGACCGTTTCTCCTTCTTGCTCCACCTGATAAGTCAGCACATCAGGATGCCAGATCGCCATTGCTGGACAGGGGTTAACATCGACGCCGAATACCTTCGAGACGATATCGAACATCCCCTGGATCACCTGGCCGGCTGGGAAATATTCCCTCAGAGCCTCCTCTGATAACTTAAACTCGGCTTGTCGCTGACGCTCTGAGTAAAAAGCAACATCCCAGGCCTTGAGATCGCTCACACCGCTATCTGCTAATGCGAACGCTTTTAGCGCTTGCATCTCCTCTTCCGCGACAGGAAGGGAGAGCTCAGCTAACTCATTGAGGAAAGCGAGCACTGCCTCTGGAGTCTCAGCCATTTTGGTCGCAAGACTAAATTCTGAGAACTGCTCATAACCAAGAAGTTTGGCAATGGCTTGTCGAACCTCGACAATCCGGTTCATGATGTCGCTGTTATCGAACGTGCCTGCCGAGGGGCCCTGATCTGATGCACGGGTCACATATGCCTCGTACACCTCCTTGCGCAACTCCCGATTTTCACACCCTTTCATCACCGCCAAATAGGAGGGGGCATCAAGCGTGACGAGATAACCGTCCTGACCATCCGCTCGAGCAGCGGCACTAAACATCTCCATTGCCGAGCCTGGTAAGCCAGCTAATTGCTGCGGATCATCAATCAACTTCTTCCACTGATCAGTAGCATCGAGCACATTTTCCGAAAACTGGCTCGTCAGCTCACTGACCTCGTTTTTCAGCTGCGCGTAGGTGTCACGCGACTCACCAGCTAGCGCAACGCCCGATAGCTCAAACTCTAAGAGCGAGTTGGCAACGCTTTTTCGTTGCTCTGAGCTAAGACCAATATCATCCGCCTTCTGCTGCAACATTTTAAATAGCTGATAAAGCGCTTCGTCTTGGCCTAGCTTTGTTTGATAGGCCGTTATCGCGGCGCGAGCGGTGTTGTAGGCTTCCCTTAAAGGCTCGCTGTTCATCACTGCATTGAGATGCTCAACCGGATGCCACACGTCGTATAACCGCGCTTCTAGTGCTTCAAACTCCTGCAAATCCTTCGCAGTAATCATCTCCTGGCTTCGCTGTTTGAGGGTATCTAGGGACGCCTGATTCGATGCCAACACCTGCGTCACTGCCGGCACGACATGATCATGACGAATCTGGTCAAACAGCGGGAAGTCGCCCTCGACGAGCAGTGGATTGAATTCCGTCATGTCACTCTCCTTAACTCTGAAACGTGCTGCCACCGTTGCCAACCAAACTTAGCAAACATATGGCGTCCGATTCGTGCTTGTTATTTCATATCCCAAGGGTCCAATCACTGCAGCTCTTGGGGCGACCCATCGCTCTGGCTCTGGGAGCAAGGAGCTCATCTGATGATCCTCTCCGCTTCCAACAGAATCGCTGGTCTCGTGCGCTTATTTCTGATCTCTTACGCACGGGCGAAATGGCTCGTATCCATTGTATTACGAACGTCTTATCACGAACGTCCGTTCATTATTTAGAGGCCCCTCTTTAGTCATCGCGCTCAAGACGGATGAAGAACGCAAACCGTCAATCGCTGGCAGTACGCTCGGCAGACGCTAGAACCTATCAAGACCCATATTGACGGGGCCTAATATTGTTAGGTCACTATTGTGCGCTTTTGGGCCGCGAGCCTTGCGCAAAAACCTTGCGCTGGCTAGCACTGGACGGTTTACATCAAAGCCCATCGCTCAGCCATTATCGATCGCGAGGCCCTCTGCTTGTCGAAGCGGAATCGTCGATGGCAACTCCCCAAACCAAATCTCGAACGCTAATGCTGCCTGTTCGATCAGCATGCCGAGGCCATCCGCGCACGCTGCTGCTCCGTTTGATGACGCCCAGTGGAGAAAGGGCGTCGGTTCAGCGCTATAGCTTAGATCGTAGGCGCGAGTAGAGGGACCTATGCAACGGACTGGGACCTCGACGCGCTGCCCTCGCAAACCTGCCGCACTGGCATGGAGCACAAAATCGTAGTGAGACTCGAGGTCATCGGCGGCCATTGCAACGACTCGTGCGTCGTTGTGCTGGTGCACCAGCTGCTCGGCTCTTGCGTGGGTGCGATTCCAAACATGAATCGAGGCTGGGTTAGATTCAAGTAACGCGCCCAGTACCCCTTGGGTTGCCCCGCCTGCACCCAAAATGAGCACCCGCGCGCGATCTATGTCCCAACCTTGATGGGTTGTCATGTCTGCAACAAGGCCGGGACCGTCTGTGTTGTGTCCTTCTATTGCACCCGTGTCGTGGAACACTAGCGTATTGACGACACCAGCCACCTCTGCCTCACGGCTAAGGGTTGTGCAAACGTCATATGCGTCAGGCTTGAAAGGCACCGTAACATTGCAGCCCAACCATTTTTCGGCTTGAAGCCTTGTGACCTCGGTGGCGAAATGACCTGGCGCGACATCCAGCTTTTGGTACTCAATCTCTAGATCCACCTGCCTAGCAAATTGCGCGTGCAACTCAGGCGAGCGGCTATGTGCTACGGGATGCCCTAAGACCCCAAGCCGAATCACTTTCCACCCTCTCTAATGATTTGCCCCGTCTTGAGGTCACGAATCTCTGATGCACCGGCTGCACCGCCTAGCTCCCCAGCAACGATACCGTCGATTTCATCTCCTAACGACTCCCGAATCGATTCAGCCGAGCTGAGCGTTGGCTCGCCGTGGCGATTCGCCGAGGTGGAAACGATAGGTCCTCCAAGGGCCATTGTGATAACTGCAACCGTAGGATGGTTGGTCACTCGGACCGCGACCGATTCATGCTGTCCGCGGATCCAGCTAGGGCAGTACCCGTTATCTGGGATCAAGAAGGTAACCGGACCGGATTTCTCTTTTCCTAACTGAGCCACCAATTCAGCGCTGAGGCCTTGAAGATAGGGAGACAACTGATCAACACTGCTCGCTAACAGGATGAGGCCGGCCTCAACCGACCGCTGCTTGATCGTTAGGATGCGATGAACCGCTTGCTCGTCGTGGGGATCGCAGCCTAGACCCCACACTCCCTCCGTGGGATAGGCGACAACGGCGCCCATTCTCAGCCTGCTCAATAAAGCTTTTTGTTCGGACATAAGGCACCTGACCCGCGACTCGCCACCAATT
>Ga0255767_1000096_pt1 | contig 69435 bp, 52 predicted proteins | sample 071ome_24_FD_179967 | JGI IMG/M metagenome (GOLD analysis project Ga0255767, IMG submission 179967) | Coastal salt marsh microbial communities from the Groves Creek Marsh, Skidaway Island, Georgia - 071402CT metaG (version 2) | ecosystem: Environmental > Aquatic > Marine > Intertidal zone > Salt...
TCTGCACCCTACCCGGCGGAGGGAGAGCGAGAGTGATGACCGAACTCGATCCGACCCACCGGGGAAGCCCGCCGCTCCGGCGCCTCGCGGGCGTCGCCGCCCTGCTGCTCGTGCTCCTCGCGGGCGTGCCCGCCTGTCGCGACACTCCCACCCGCACCGGCGTCTTCGCGGTGGACGCCCGCAGCCCCGATCCCCAGGTGCGGGGAGAGGCCGCGCTCCTCGCCGGTCGAGCCGGCGACCGGAAGGCCGTCTCAGGTCTCATAGAGCTGCTCATGGACGAGGAGTATTCGGTCCGTCTGAACGCGTTCTTCTCCCTGAACCTGCTCATCGGCCCCCGCGATGAGTTCCGCTACGAGGCGCTCGATCCCCCCGCGCGCCGCGCCCCCGCGGTGGAGCGATACCGCACCTTCTGGGCGGAGCGGGACGCCTCCGGCGGTCCTTGACCCCTCCCACCGCTGCGCGCCTCGCCCTCTCCTTCAAGGAATGCGGCCGGACACCCGATAAACGAGAGGAGCTCTCGGAAGGGGTGTCGACCGGCATGTTCCGAAAATCGATGGTCAGCGTCGGAGACTGGGGAACCTCGGTCGGGCGGGCCTTCTACTGGCTCGCCCCGGCCGGGCTGCGTCGTCGGCGGGGCGCGGTGCCCGCCTTCGCCATCGTCGAGCAGGTCGATCGCTTCTCGATCGGGGTGCTCCCCCTCCTGACCGTCGTCCTCGGCTTCGTCGGGATGATCCTCGCGCTCCAGCTGGCGACGATCCTCGAGCTGCTCGGAGTCGTGGAGTTCCTGCCGAGCATCGTCGGGATCGCGATGGTCCGTGAGATGGCGCCGCTCCTCGTCGGAGTGGTCCTGAGCGGCTTCGCCGGCGCGTCGATCGCGAGCGAGATCGGCAGCATGAAGGTCTCCGACGAGCTCCGCGCCTACGAGAGCTTCAGCATCGCGCCGACCCGCTACCTCCTTGCGCCGCGGCTCGTCGGGATCGCCATCGCAGCCCCCATCGTCACCGGCCTGGGCTTCTACCTGGGCATCGGAGGAGGTCTCGTCATCGCGGAGGCGATCCTCGGGATGGACTCCGGCCAGTACATCACCCGGACCCTCGCCGCGCTCGATCTGCAGGATGTCCTCCTCGGACTCCTGAAGGGGGAGGTCTTCGGGCTCCTCGTCGTCTCGATCGCCTGGTTCGAGGGGAGCCGGGTCACCGGCGGCGCCCTCGGCGTCGGGCGGGCGACGACCGCCGCCGTAGTCAAGTCGGTCGTGGCGATCATCGCCGCGGATCTCCTCCTCACCTTCCTCTTCTTTAGGATCGGGTGAGCGGCATGGTCACGCCGAGGAGCTCGCTGCTGTCCGAGAGCGACCCCACGCCGGTGGTGGGCGAGCCGGTCGTCGAGGTGCGGGAGCTGGAAGTGTCCTTCGGGGGGCGGAGGGTCCTGAGGGGCCTCGACCTTGAGGTGCGACGAGGAGAGACGCTGGTCGTCCTCGGAGGCTCCGGCTCCGGCAAGTCGACGCTGCTCAACGCGCTGACCGGGAGCGTCACGCCCTCGCGCGGGACGATCCGGGTCCTCGGTTCGAGCGTGGCGGAGCTCGACCTCGCGAGGCTGGATGCGCACCGGGTCAAGGTCGGGTTCCTCTTCCAGAACGGTGCGCTGTTTCAGTCGATGAGCGTTCGCGAGAATCTCGCGTGCGTCCTGCGGGAGCACACCGCCCTCACCGCGGAGGAGATCGACATCCTCGTGAAGATGAAGCTCGAGCTGGTCGGTCTCCGCCACGCGGTGGACCTGATGCCCGCGGAGCTCTCCGGTGGGATGCGCAAGCGTGTGGCCCTGGCCCGGGCGCTCGTCCTCGACCCTCCTCTGATGCTCTACGACGAGCCGGGGGCGGGTCTCGATCCGGTCTCCCTCGCCGGAGTCGACCGCATCATCGCCACGCTCGGGAGGATCCTCGGCATGACCTCGATCGTCGTGACCCACCACATCGAGAGCGCCCTCCGTCTCGCCGACCGCCTCGTCTTCCTCCATGAGGGGACGGTGGTGGCCAGCGGCAGCCCGGAGGAGTTCCGGACCCACGGGGACCCTCGTCTGCGCCAGTTCCTGGATGGAGCCGCGGAGGGACCCCTGAACGACCGCTCGGGCCGGGAGGATTACGCCACCTCCCTCCTCGGCAAGGAGAGACTGCGATGAGTCACGAGCGCGTGAGAGTGCGGGTCGGGCTCGCCCTGACCCTCGGTTGCCTGCTCCTCTTCACCCTGGTCTTCTCCCTCGACGAGGCGCGACGATGGATCGATGGGAGGGCCACGGTCCAGGTCCGCCTGCCGGCGGCGCATGGGCTCATGCACTCCGATCCGGTTCACTTTCATGGAGTCCCCTGCGGTCGGGTCGTGAAGCTCGACCTCCGGCAGCAGAGTCGCCTTCACGGCGGGGAGAACATCGCCTTCGCGGACGGGGGAGACGGGGAGAATGTCTCGGTGCTCCTCACCCTCGAGGTGCCCCCGGAGGTCCGTGGCTTCCTTCGCGAGGGGAGCGTGGCGACCATCGAGAAGACCCTGACCGGATCGACCGTGGTGAACCTCGAGCAGGGGGACGGCGGCCCGCTCCCCGAGGGGATGATCCTCGAGGGGGTCCCGGTCACCACCATGGCGGATGTGACCGGGGCGTTGCAGGAGGCGATCCGCTCGGTGACTCAGGTGACCCGGAGCCTGGGTCCGGTCCTCGAGGATCTTCAGCGCGCCGGCGCGGTCTCCGACACCCTGCGCCGCATCGGGCAGGCGGCGGATGAGATCCGCGATCTCGCGGAGCGTGCGGACGATGCCCTCGATGATCTGAGCTCCCCCATTCGCAGCCTCGCGAGCCGGGGAGAGCGCCTCCTCGAGGAGCTGGATCGGTCGGTGCAGGAGCTCCCCCGGGCCATCGAGGCGACGCGGGTGACCGCCCGGGAGGGTCGGGACATGGTCGGCGAGCTGCGCGATCTGGTGCGCCAGGTCGCTCCGGACCTCAGGGCGAGCTTCGAGGATGTCTCGGCCACGAGCCGCAACGCGCGGGATCTCTCCGAGGAGCTCCGGCGCCGTCCCTGGCGGCTCCTGCGCGCTCCGAACTCGAGCGACGCCGCGGCGATCGACCTCTACGAGACCGCCGCGCGCTATGCGGCGGGCGCGACCGAGGTGCGCCGCTCCCTCGAGATGGTGCGAACCGCGCTCGCGCGGCGGGGCGCCGATGCGCGGGCGAACGAGGTCCTCGAGGAGGCCCTGAGGAGTCTGGAGACCGACCTCGACCATCAGCGTCGGATCGAGGAGCTCTTCTGGGAGCGGATGAACGACGGGCGATGATCCCGGGTCCCGGGCGATCCGGCGGAGATGAAAGCGAAGGAGCGGGCGCGTCGATCCTCGGATCGGCGCGCCCGCTCCTGCTGTTTGCGGTCCCCGGCGTCGGACCGGCTCCGACCGTGGATCTCAGGCGACCGAGCTGTGCTTGGACCAGCTCGCGGGGAGGAAGCGTTCGGAGAGGGAGTGGAACTCGTTGAGGAGCCACTCCCCGACGCCGAGATCCACGAGGGTGCTGGCGATGTGAGCCCGGAGGCTCTCGAACTCGACGGCACCGAGCCCCGCGGCGATGAGCTCGTCGCGAGCGCTCTCGATCAGCTCCGCGAGGTCGCAGGGGCCCCCCACCACCGCTCGGACGAGGAGTTGCTTCTGGGTGAAGGACTGCCGGCGCGTGTCGACCTCGCTGAACCAGGAGGCGAGCGCGGGGTCGAGGCGGATCTTGGTGTGGAGGAGATCGACGGCGGCGCCGATCGTGGCGGAGCCGCCGACGCGATCGTAGAGGGTGCGGGTCACGGGGCCTTCCCTTCCCGTCCCTCCTCGGAAGGAGGAGTGGACTGGGAAGAGTACCCCGACCTCCGGGATCCGGCAAAACCGCGAGGGTTCAGCGGGCGATGGCGCTCCGGCCGCCGGCTTCGGCGGTGTCCCCCCGCCCGAGCAGGGTGCCGCGTCGGCGGAGATAGCGCCCGGTGTGGCTCTCGTCGCACGCCGCGATCTCCTCCGGAGTCCCGACGGCCACGACGGTGCCGCCGCCGTCCCCCCCCTCCGGGCCGAGATCGATCACGTGGTCCGCGTTGGCGATCACATCGAGGTCATGCTCGATCACGATGACGGTGTCTCCGCGATCGACGAGTCGATGAAGCATGCGCACGAGGCGGCGCACGTCTCCGAAGTGAAGCCCGGTCGTCGGCTCGTCGAGGATGTAGCACTTGCGGCCGCGCGGCGGGCGACCGAGCTCCGCCGCGAGCTGGATCCTCTGCGCCTCTCCGCCGGAGAGGGTGGTGGCGGACTGCCCGAGGGGCAGATAGCCGAGCCCGACATCCTCGAGGGCATCGAGGATGGGCGCCACGGTGGGGATGTTCTCGAAGAGCGGGCGCGCGGCGGAGACCTCGAGGCCCAGTACATCGGCGATGGTGAGCCCCTTGTAGCGGATCTTGAGGGTCTCCGCGTTGTAGCGTCGTCCGCGGCAGCGCTCGCACTCGACCCAGACATCCGAGAGGAAGTGCATCTCGACCAGGATCCCGCCCTTGCCGTCGCACTCCTCGCAGCGCCCCTCCGCGACATTGAAGCTGAAGCGCCCCGGTCCCCACCCTCGGGTGCGTGCCTCGGGGGTCCGGGAGAAGAGCGTCCGGATCGGAGCCAGGATCCCCGTGTAGGTCGCGGCGTTCGAGCTGGGGGTGCGTCCCAGCGGCGTCTGATCGATGACCCCGAGGGACTCGAAGGCCTCCGCCCCGCGGAGCTCCCGATGGGGCCCGGCCGGGGTCCGCGCGTCGTGGAGGCTCCGGGCGAGCCCTCGGGCGAGGATGTCCATCACCGCGCTCGACTTCCCCGACCCGCTCACGCCGCTGAAGACGGTGAGGGTCCCGGTCGGGATGCGGATGTCGACATCGCGGAGGTTGTTCGCGCGGGCCCCGATGATCTCCAGGGCGCCCCCGTCCCCGGCGCGGCGCGCCTCCGGAGTCCCGACGCGCTCGATCCCGGCGAGATACCTTCCGGTTCCGGAGGCGGGATCCGCCCGGACCTCATCCGGAGTCCCGCAGCTGACGATGCGTCCTCCGTGGCGCCCCGCCTCGGGACCGAGGTCGATGATGTGATCGGCGCGCTCCATGGTCCCCTCGTCGTGCTCGACGACGACGAGGGAGTTGCCGTGGTCGCGCAGGCTCGTGAGCGAGTCGAGGAGGCGATCGCAGTCCCGCGGGTGGAGGCCGATCGTCGGCTCATCGAGGACATAGAGCACCCCGACGAGGTGCGAGCCGATCTGGGTCGCGAGGCGGATCCGCTGGGACTCTCCCCCGGAGAGGGTCTCGGTGGCGCGATCGAGTCCCAGGTATCCGAGCCCGACCGCCTCCAGAAACCGGAGTCGCCCCACGATCTCCTCGTGGACTCCCTCGACCACCTTCTGTCCACGACCCTCGAGCCGGAGCTCGTTGAAGTAGGAGAGGGCCTCCCGGACGGAGCGCCTCGCGATGTCCGCGATCCCCTCCCCCCCGACCCGGACGGCGAGGAGCTCCGGCCGCAGCCGACCGCCTCCGCAGGCCGGGCACGGCTGGCTCGACATGCGCTCCTCGAGCGAGCTGCGCCAGTTGTCGGAGGAGGCCCGCAGGTGCCAGCGCCGGACGCACGCACGAAGCCCCTCCCAGGTCGTCCCCGTCACCCGCCGCGGGCGACCGGTGCCGCGCATCGATCGGTAGGTGATCGGGATCACCTCCTCTCCGGTCCCGTCGAGGATTTCGGCGAGGAGGGATGCGGGGTACTCGGAGACCGGGGTGCTGCGGGAGACGCGGGAGCGTTCTCGAAGCCAGTCGATCGCCTTGCGGACCCGGCCGCTCTTCCGCCCGATCCAGCTGCCGACCCGATGCTCCATCGCGCCCTCGAAGAGAGGGAAGCCGGGATCGGTGAAGAGCAGCTCGGGGTCGAGGTCCCGCTGGTGACCGATCCCCTGGCACTCGGGGCAGGCCCCGGAGTGATGGTTGAAGCTGAAGAGCCTCGGGGAGAGCGGGGCGAAGAGGGTGCCGTGTCCCTCGGGGCAGCTGGGACGCTCGGAGAACCGCAGTTCATGCTCCCCGCCGCGGGTGCGGGCGATGATCTCCCCGTCCCCCCGCCGGTACGCCTCCTCCACGCTCTCCGCGAGGCGGCCCCGGCCGACCTTCGCGGGGCGCAGTCGGTCGATGACGAGCTCCGCCCCCTCGAGGTCGGCGTCCTCGTCGACCTCGTCGAGGCGGGTCTCGACACCGTCACGGACGATCCGCGCGAACCCCTCGGCGGCGAGCTCGGCGGCGAGGGGAGCGCGCTCCGCTCCCGCGGCGCGGACCGGAGCGAGGATGTAGGTGGCTTCCTCACCGAGCTCCTCTGCGATCCTCCGGGCCGCGGTGGTCGGGGTCGTGGCCTCCAGCTCGGCATCGCAGGTGAGGCAGTGGGGCGTCCCGGCCCGGGCGAAGAGGAGTCGAAGGTAGTCGTGCAGCTCCGTGCTCGTCGCGACGGTGGAGCGCGGACCTCCTCCCCGTCCGCTCTGATCGATGGCGATCGCCGGCGCGATCCCCTCGACGCGATCCACATCGGGCCGGTCGAGGCGACCGAGGAAGCGACGGGCGTAGGTCGAGAGGCTCTCGACATAGCGCCGTTGCCCCTCGGCGAAGAGGATGTCGAAGGCGAGGGTCGTCTTGCCGGAGCCCGAGGGGCCGGTGACGACGGTCATGCTCCCCCGGGGGACCTCGACGGTGAGGTTCTTCAGGTTGTGCTCGCGCGCGCCGGTGATCACGAAGCGATCCTCCGGCTCCGTGCCGGCCCCGCGCTTCCGGCCCTTGCGGAGCGGGGGCGCGTGTCGGTCCGCGAGGGCGTCGGCGAGGGGGGCGGCGGTCGCGCCGACTCCGGCCGCCGCGACCGCCTCGGGGGTGCCCTCGGCCACGACCCGTCCGCCCCCCGCGCCTCCCTCGGGACCGAGGTCGATGACCCAGTCCGCGCACTTCACGACATCGAGGTTGTGCTCGATGACGATGACGCTGTTCCCCTGATCGACCAGGCGTTGCAGGCACTCGAGGAGGCGGGCGACATCCGCGAAGTGGAGCCCGGTGGTCGGCTCATCCAGGACGTAGAGGGTCCTCCCGGTGGCGGTCTTCCTCAGCTCGGAGGCGAGCTTCACGCGCTGGGCCTCCCCCCCCGAGAGGGTGGTGCTCGGCTGGCCGATCCGGACATAGCCGAGGCCGACATCGACGAGGGTCTGGAGGGTCGCATGGATCTTCGGGAGGTCGGTGAAGAACTCGCACGCCTCCGCGATCGGCATCTCGAGCACATCGGAGATGCTGCGACCGCGCCACTTCACGGTCAGCGTCTCCGGGTTGTAGCGCCGCCCTTCGCACTCCTCGCAGGTGACCTCGACGCTGGCGAGGAACTGCATGTCGATGGTGATGCGTCCCCCACCGCCGCAGTGCTCGCAGCGTCCCCCCTTCACGTTGAAGCTGAAGCGTCCCTTGCGGTACCCGCGGGTCTTCGCCTCGGGTGTGCTCGCGTAGAGGTCGCGGATCTCATCGAAGACCTTGGTGTAGGTCCCGGGGTTGGAGCGAGGGGTCCGCCCGATCGGGCTCTGATCGATCCGGATGATCCGGTCCAGGTGCTGGAGGCCGAGGATCTTCTCATGCTCTCCCGCCGGCTCCGTGTTCAGGCCGAGATGCGCGGCGACGGCCGGCTCCAGCACCCGCTGGACCAGCGTCGATTTCCCCGAGCCCGAAACGCCGGTCACCGCGGTCAGGACGCCGAGCGGGAAGGTGACGTCGATCTTCTTCAGGTTGTGCATCGCCGCCTTGCGGACGACGAGCTTCTGGCGGCCCGGGACGCGCCGCTCCGCGGGGACCTCGATGCGGGTCCGGCCGGAGAGGTAGCGACCGGTGATCGACTCGGGGGCGCGACGGATCGCCGTGACCGAGCCTTCGGCGACGATCATCCCGCCCTCGACCCCCGCGCCGGGTCCGACATCGATGACATGGTCAGCCGCCTCGATGGTCTCGCGGTCGTGCTCCACGACGAGGACGGAGTTCCCCTTGTCCCGCAGCTTGCGGAGGAGCTCGAGGAGGGCGGTGTTGTCGCGGGGGTGCAGCCCGATGGAGGGCTCGTCGAGGACGTACAGGACTCCCCGGAGGCCCGAGCCCAGCTGTCCCGCGAGCCGGATCCGCTGGGCCTCGCCGCCGCTCAGGGTGTCGGCGGACCGGGCGAGGGAGAGATACCCGAGCCCGACATGCTCGAGGAACTGCAGGCGCTCGATGATCTCCGGGAACAGCGTCTTCCCGATGGCGCTCTCCCGGTCGTCGAGCTCCAGGGACCCGAAGAGGGCGAGGGCCTCGTCCACGGTCAGGGAGACGATCTCGTGAATCGAGCGCTCGCGGAAGCGGACCGCGAGGACCTCGGGGCGGAGGCGACTCCCCTCGCATCGCGGGCAGGGACGGTGAGGGAGGAACTTCATCAGCTCCCACGCCCCCGTGGCGGTGTAGGCCTCCTCGAGGAGGGGCGCGAGCCCGGGGAAGTCGCTCCCGGGGCGCACCCCGTGGCGCCGCTTGCGACCGCGGGTCACGCTGCCGCCGCTCTCTCCGGACCAGAGGCGTCGACGCACCGTGGGCTTGAGCTTCCGCCACGGGGTCTCCCCGTCCCCTCCCCACTCCTCCACCCGCTCGATGAGGGCGGCGGGGGTCAGGCCGATGTGAGCGTAGCTCCGCCCCTTGCGGGGGAGGGCGATCGCTCCCTCCGAGAGCGAGAGGTCCGGATCGGGGATGACCGCGTCCAGCTCGGCGAGGCGCGCCCGCCCGAGCCCGTGACAGCGCTCGCAGGCCCCCTGGGTGGAGTTGAAGCTGAAGAGCCGCGGCTCCAGCTCCGGCAGGCTCACCCGGCAGGAGGGACAGGAGAAGCGGCTCGAGATCAGATGGTCCTCATCGTCGACGAGGAGGCGGACCAGTCCCTCGCCGAGAGCGACCGCCTTCTCCACCGACTCGGAGAAGCGGGTGCGTCGATCCGGCGTCAGCTTCACCCGGTCATAGACGACCTCGATGGTGTGCCGCTCGTAGCGGGCGAGAGAGATCTCCTCGTCGAGGCGGCGGATCTCGCCGTCGATGCGCACCCGGACGAAGCCCTGGTCGCGGAGCTCCGCGAGCTCCTTGCGATACTCCCCCTTCCTCTCGAGCACGATCGGGGCGCACACGGTGATGCTGCGACCGGTCCAGTCGAGGTAGGCCTCCTCCACGATGCGGTCGACCGAGTGGCTCTCGATCACCGCATCGCAGCGGGGACAGTGCGGGGTCCCGAGCCGGGCGTAGAGGAGCCGGAGGTGATCGAGGATCTCGGTGATCGTCCCGACGGTGGAGCGGGGATTTCGGGAGATCGTCTTCTGGTCGATGCTGATCGTCGGGCTGAGCCCCTCGATGTGCTCCACCCGAGGCCGGTCGAGGCGCCCGAGGTACTGGCGCGCGTAGGCGGAGAGGCTCTCCACGAAGCGACGCTGTCCCTCGCGACAGATGATGTCGTCGGCCAGGGTGGACTTCCCCGAGCCGGAGAGACCGGTGATGACGACCAGCCGGTTCCGGGGGATCTCGAGGTCGACATTCCTGAGGTTGTTCTCCGCGGCCCCGCGGATGACGATCGAGGAGCTCATCGGATCAACCGCCCTCCGGCCTCTGCACCCTCACGGAGGCGACTTCGTCGAGGAGGGCGTGGTGGATCCGCGCACCTCCCGCCACGAGCGAGCGGCCGAAGAGCCAGTCGTCCCCGTCCCGGAAGTCGGTCACCCGGCCTCCCGCCTCCCGGACCAGCAGCGCTCCGGCCGCCACATCGTGCGGCTTGAGGTCCGCCTCCCAGTAGCCGTCGAAGATCCCGGCCGCGGTGAAGGCGAGGTCGAGGCACGCGCTGCCCCCCCGTCGGATCTCGCGGGCGCGTCGGAGGAGGCGGCCGAAGGCGTCGAAGCCTCCGGTCTCGAGCTCGATCCGTCCGTAGCTGAAGCCGGTGGCGAGGAGGGCGGCGCCGAGGTCCTCCTCCCGGGAGACCTCGATCGGGCGGTCGCCTTCGAAGGCGCCGCCACCGCGCACCGCGGACCAGGTGCGGCCCGCCGGGTCGGGGCCCAGCTCCGGTGCGTGGATCACGGCGAGGCGGGGCACCCCGCTCTCGACGAGGGCGATGGAGACCGAATAGAGCGGGTGTCCATGGGTGAAGTTCGTCGTCCCATCGAGGGGGTCCACCACCCAGAGCGGCCCCGCGCGACCATCCGCCTCCGAGATGTCCGCGCTCTCCTCGCTGAGGATCGGCACCTCCGGGGCGAGCCGACGGAGGCCGGCGAGGATTGCGTCCTCGCTCGCGAGGTCGGCGGCGGTCACGAGGTCCCGGAAGCCCTTGTGCACGACGGAGAGGGCCCGGTCCGGGTCGGTTCGGAAGTCCCGGAGGATCCTGCCGGCCTCCTCCGCGAGACGGATGACCTCCTCGATGGGGATGCGGGAGCCCGGCGACTCCGCCGTGCCATCAGGCGACATGGTCTTCTCCGCTCCGGCGCCAGAGATGCGCGGAGATCGCGTAGTCGATCAGACGGCGGCAGAGGGTCGGGAAGGGGATCCCCGCCGCGGCGGCTGCCTGGGGAAGCAGGCTCGTCTCGGTGAAGCCCGGCACGGTCTGGGTCTCCAGCCAGACAGGACCGTCCGGGGAGAGGATGAGGTCGGTGCGACTGCACCCTCCAAGGTCGAGCTGAAGGTGGATCTCTCGGGCGGTTCGACCGAGGTGCTCCGCGAGGTCGGCCTCGATGGGCGCGGGGCAGATCTCGTCCGCTCTCCCCTTCACGTACTTCGCCTCGTAGTCGAAGAAGCCGCTCTCGGTCTTCGGCTGGATCTCGATGAGCGGCAGGGTCTCCGGGGGGATCCCGGGTCGCGTGCCGAGGCAGGGGACCGTGAGCTCCCGCCCGACGATGAAGCGCTCCACGAGGAGCTCTCGGGAGTCCGCGAAGCCCCGGTCGAGCGCGGCGGCGAGACCCTCCGCATCCTCCACCTTCACGACGCCGCAGGACGAGCCGCCATGCACGGGCTTCACGATGGCCGGAAAGCCCACATCGGTCGCCACGTGGGTGAGGATCTCGTCGGCTCGGGTGAACCACGCACCGGCGTCGATCGAGGCGCCGGGCGCCACCTCGAGACCGAGGCCGATGGCGAGGGTCCGAAAGGTGCTCTTGTCGTCGGTGACCGCGCCCGCGTGGACCCCGGCGCCGGTGTAGGGCAGGCCGGCGAGCTCGCAGAGGGCGGCGAGGCGACCATCCTCTCCCGGTCCGCCGTGAAGGGCATTGAAGACCACCTCGACTCCGGCCCGGATCAGCCGCTCGAGGCAGGCGAGCGGGCGCTCGACCGTCCCGGACCGGTGGAGATCGTCCGCGTCCGGGAGAACGACCCAGCCCCCTTCATCCCACCGGGCGGGAATCAGGTCGAGGGTCTCCGCGGTCAGAGCGGACGCGATCGAGCGGGCGGATGCGATCGACACTTCCCGCTCCGCCCCATCGCCTCCGAAGAGGAGCAGGACCCGGGCGGGTTGCGTGTCCGGGGAGGATGGAGACATCAGCTCACGCCTTCCGGTCGATGAGGAAGGTGGCGATCGACTCGAACTCGGCGAGCACCGGCTCGGAGAGCCCCGGCAGCTTCCTCAGGAGGGTGCGACCGGTCTCGGCGCGGCGACGGGCTTCGGAGAGCGCGAAGGCGATCGAGCCCCCCGCCTCGAAGAGATCGATGGCCCAGCGGGTCTCCTCCTCGGTCGTCTCGTCCCGCTCTCGGGCGAGGATCGCGAGGAGTCGGTCCCGATCCGCCGGCGGGTGCTCCGCCCGGGAGAGGGCATGGGCCACCAGGATGGAGGGCTTCCCCTCCCGAATGTCGCAGCCGATCTCTCCCCCCCGTCCCTTGCCGGCGGTGAGGTCGAGGACATCGTCTCGGATCTGGAACGCTGGTCCCAGCTCGTCCCCGAGACACCAGAGGAGCTCCAGCTGGTCCTGGCTCCAGCCGGCGACGCGCGCCGGCCCGACCCAGGTCAGGGCGAGATATCGTCCGGTCTTGCTGCGAATGATCCGCTCGTAGTCATCGAGGTCGAAGGTCGCATTGCCGCGGTGGTCGAGGTCGAGCGCCTGCCCCTCCACCGTGCGACGGTGGGTCTCGGAGAAGTCGCGGACGAGCCCGACGATCGCTTCGGGGGGCGCGGGGATCGCGGCGATCGTCCGGTAGGCCTCGGCGAGGAGATGGTCCGCCACATTGAGGGCGACGGGGATCCCGAACTCCACCCAGAGGGTCGGGCGCCCCCTGCGGTAGCGGTCTCCGTCCTCGATGTCGTCATGGATGAGGAAGGCGTTGTGCAGCAGCTCCACGGCCAGCCCCCAGCGCTCGGCGACGGCGGCGGGGACCCCGAGTCGCCCCCCCCACCAGATGGAGAGGGCCGGCCGGAGTCCCTTGCCCCCCGACAGCTGATGACGCAGGCCGGGTCCGAGACCGCGGGCGGTCCATTCGCCGAGCGCCGCATCGAGGAGGACTCGGGCGCGCTCGACGGGACCATCGAGGCAGGTGGGGCGACCCGCCGCGGGATGAGGGGCGGTCTTTCGCGGTTCCGACAAGGGAGGGCGCTCCATCCCGGTGGGCCTCGCCTCGGCTTCTCCCTCGGGAGGGCCGGGAGGCGATGCAGCCGCCAGATATCTAGGGGATCAACCACCCCGGGGCCCGAATGGCAGTTGTTTGTGTATACAAGCGTCCCCCGGTCCGCTGCGCCTCTCGCAGAAGCCGGGGGCTGGATCGAGCCTGCGGAGCGACGGTAGAGGCTGCTCCGGAGGGTGTCAAGCGAGGGTGGAAAGGGGCGGAAACACGGTTCTCCACCCCACCTGGAGCCCTTTACAAGGGGGTGGCGTCCGATAAGATGCCTGAGACGGCGGGTCTGGGTGCTCTGGCGCGAGCCGGGGGACCGTCTTCGCCGACGGGAACACCGCCGAGGCGGTATGATCGAGGCCTGTGTCCCGCAGCTCGCGCGGGGCCCCTTCCCGGAGCCGTGTCCAGAGGGCCGGCTCCGTTTCCCGGGAGAAGGGGAGTCCAGCCTCCGTGGAGGACCGAGCTCCGATGAACGACCACACCCCGAACCCCGCCGCGCCCATGCAGGGCCGCGCACCGGGATCTTCGTGTCGCTCCGGTCCCCAGGACCGGCGCCCGGGCGTGTGTCTGCCCAGCCGGACATCCTCCACCCCCATCCTCGCCCTTCTCCTCGCCCCGCTGTTCCTCGTCTCCCTGCTCGCGGCCCCCGCCTCGGGACAGGGGGTGGGTGAATTCGTCATCAGCATCGGCGATGTGACCGTCCTCCCCGGGTCCGATCAGGTTCTGGTTCCGATCCACATGACGAACTCCGAGCCGGTTCAGGCGTGGAGCATGGGTCTGGACTATGACGACCTCCTCCTGGGGGTCGTCGATGCCTCGGTCGACGAGACGGCGAGCGAGCCGCTCCTCCCGGCGGTCTTCCTCGGCGGAGCGGGGAGCGCGGTCGATCTCCAGGTCATCTATCCCGCCGGGAGTCCGCTCCCTGCGGGAGAGGCGCAGCGGGTGCTGTGGCTCGTCGTCGAGGTGATCGATCCGAGCAGCATCCCCCCGGGGGGAAGCCTGATCGAGATTCTCGGGATCACGAGCGAGCCACCGACGGCGGCGATCGAGCTCGACGACGGCACCATCGTGACGCCGACCACGGCGAACGGATCCGTGGCTCTCTACTCCCCCCCCGTGGTCCTCGCGGGCGCGGAGTCGGGAGGGCCGTTCGACGGTCAGATCTCCGTGCCCCTGCAGGCCTGGACCGCGGGTCCGGCGACGACCCTCGAGATGGGCCTCGACTACGACGATCTCCTTCTCTGCGAGTTCGACGCCACCGGTGGAGACCTCCCGGGGTTGATGGGCGGGGACTTCAGCGTCACCCTCCCGCCGGTCCCTTGGGGGGACCTGCAGATCATCATCATGGCGGAGAACGGGGCGCAGATCCCGCTCCTCGATGGCGCGATCCTCGGCCACCTCGTCTTCGATGTGGGTCCGGCGGAGGTCGGCCTGGAGAACCTCTTCTCCGGCCTCTTCCCGATCGACTTCGTCGATTCGAGCTGCTTCGTCGATGCGATCGAGGTGGAGAACACCCTCTCCGGCGCGGTCGAGGTGCGGCCCGAGTTCATCCGCGGGGATGTGAACTTCAGCGGCTCGGTCGACGCCGCAGACATCATTCTGATTCTCGACCTGATCTTCCCGAACGCGAGCAGCAGCCTCGTCATCCCCTGCCATGACGCGGCGGACACGAATGACGACGGCGCCCTGAACATCTCGGACGCGATCCGCCTCATCACCTACGTGTTCAACGTGGGGAGCGGGGGGCTCGCTCCGCCGCCGAGCCCCTTCCCCGGACCGGGGATGGACCCCACGGCGGACGCGCTCGACTGCCTCGGCAACTGACCGGGGGCTCCCCGCTCCCGCCGCTCGACTCCTGCGCCTCGCTGACCCCGCCCGGGTGAGCGAGGCGCGCGTCGTTCGGGGCGGGTCGGTTGACCCATCTCCCCCCCCTCGCTAGTGTCTCCGTCCTTGGGCCGCTCCCATCCCGCTCCGGCCCTCCTCGCGTCAACATCCCGACCGTCGATCGCACGACTGCATCCTGAAAGGACCTCTTCGATGGCCCACTCCCTCCCCGATCTCCCCTACTCCCCCGACGCTCTCGAGCCCCACATCGATGCCCGCACGATGGAGATCCACCACGGCAAGCATCACAACGCCTACGTGACGAACCTGAACAAGGCGCTGGAGGGACACGACGACCTGGCCGGGATGGACATCGAGGCGCTCTGCCGTCGCATTCAGGAGGTGCCGGAGTCGATCCGCGGCGCCGTCCGCAACAACGGCGGCGGTCACTTCAACCACTCCCTCTTCTGGTCGGTCATGGGGCCCTCCGGGGGCGGAGACCCGAGCGGAGAGCTCGCGGCGGCCATCGAGAGCGACCTCGGAGGAATGGACGCCTTCCGGGCCTCCTTCGCCCAGGCGGGGGCGACGCGCTTCGGCAGCGGTTGGGCGTGGCTCTGTGTCGGCGAGGGGGGCGGGCTCTTCGTGACCTCGACCCCGAACCAGGACAACCCCCTCATGGCGGGGCTCGTCGACCGCACGGGGATGCCGATCCTCGGCCTCGATGTCTGGGAGCACGCCTACTACCTCAACTATCAGAACCGCCGCCCCGACTACATCGAGGGGTGGTGGAACACCGTCGACTGGGGAGCGGTCTCCGAGCGCTTCTCCGCCGCGCGCACCTGAGGCGACCCCCCCCTCCGGAACCGTCCCGACCGAGGCGGGAGGTCCCCCAGGAGGACCTCCCGCTGCTCGAGCAACCCCCTGCTGGCCCCCACCGGGGGCGGAGGAGACGTATCGATGGGGCATTGGCTCCACGGTGATACGACGATCCTTGAATTCGTCCCGCCCCCTCGTCGGCGGGGAGCCGAGGGGCTGGAGCGCAGGCTCCGTCGGCTGGAGCGGGAGCTGGAGGGGTTCCCGTTCGATGCGGTGAACATCCCGGAGATCCGGGAGGAGGAGTCGCGCAGCGCGGGCGGCGAGCGAGTCTCCCCCTTCGAGCCGCGCTTCTCCGGGCCGGAGATCGCGGCGGAGATCGGGCGGAGGTTCGGCCTGCCGACGATCGTCAACCATGTCGTGACCGCCCGCCCGCGACGAGACCTCATCCTCTGGCTCCGTGAGGCCCACGAGCGTCACGGCGTCGAGAATTTCGTCCTCGTCGGACCGGCCCGGAGGACCGACCCCCGCCCCGGGCCCCCGGTCCCCGAGGCCAATGAGATCGCGAAGGGGATCCTCCCCACCTCCGTGCGGATCGGGAACATCTGCATTCCGGGGCGGATCTCCGCGGAGGTCGAGGAGTCGGAGCGGATGGAGGGGAAGGCCCGGGGCGGAGTCGACTTCTTCACCAGCCAGATCCTCTATCGCGCGACCCCCTTCATCGATCTTCTCCGCGCCCTCGCGGAGCGCTCGCCGGCCGCGGGGCGGGCGCCGCTCCTCGTCAGCCTGTGCCCACTTCGGAGTCCGGCCTCGATCGGCTTCCTCCGCTGGCTCGGCGTCGAGCTCGATGAGCGGACGGCGAGCGAGCTCACCCGGGACCCGGACCGGACCCTGGAGCGCTCGATCGAGCATCTGACCCGAGTCTGGAGCCGCATCCGCGCGGGAGCGGAGGATCTTCGCAGCGCCAACCCTCTGGGGCTGAACATCGCCCCCGTCGGACCGATGCCCCGGAGCGCGACGCTCCACCTCGCCCGCTCGACCAGAGCGGTCGCGCGCGAGGTGTGATCGGGGCGGCCCACACCTCAATCCCGATCGGTTTCGGGGCAGATCGCCTTTCCCTCGATGGGGGCTCCACCTAGAATCTCGGCTCTCCGGGCCGGATGACCATTCGGGCCGGATTTCCAGACCAGGACGAGACTTCCGACCGGTTCCCGGTGAGCCCCTCGTGGGGGCGCGGAAGGTCCTCGTCCCCGTCCCGGCGGGGGACGATCCAGCTCCCGCAATCGGAGACGAAGGTCGGGGGAGGTCGACCGGTCGCGCCGTGGCGGGCCGGAATCCGCTCGGGCCTGAATCAGCGGGTCCCGATCGCGCGAAGACCTCCGCGGGGGAGCCGAGTCGATCGGTCGACCCCAGGACGCGCCGCGGTGCATGGCACGCGCGGATCGGAGCCGGAACGGGAGCGCGGATCATGCCGACCGGGTCATTGTCGAGTCTCCTACCCGAGGTTCTTCCCCTCCTGGGTGACGCATCCTCGGGTGAGATGGTCGTGGCGGCCTCGGGGCCGGATCTCGCGGCGCTCGCGGTCTACACGGTGGTCGCGCTCGCCGTCGGCGTGGTGCTCCTCGTGGCGAGCGAGCTGATCGGGCCGCGCCGGCGGGATCCGGAGAAGGCGACCACCTACGAGTGTGGGGTGCCCCTCTTCGACACCGCGCGCGAGCCGTTCACGATCAAGTTCTATCTCGTCGCCATCCTGTTCATCCTCTTCGACATCGAGACCGTCTTCCTGATCCCCTACGCCGTCATCTTCAAGGAGCTCGGCCTCATCGGGCTGATCGAGATGGGGGCCTTCCTGCTCGTGCTGGCCGGTGGACTCGTCTACTGCTGGCGGAGAGGAGCACTCGAATGGGACTAGAGAGTCTGATCAGCGGTGAGGGGTTCCTCACCACGAAGATCAACGATCTGGTGAACTGGGCGCGAAAGAGCGCCCTCTGGCCAATGCCGTTCGGTACCGCCTGCTGCGCGATCGAGATGATGGCGACCTTCTCCGGTCGTTACGACATCTCGCGCTTCGGCGCGGAGGTGGTCCGCTTCTCGCCGCGGCAGTCGGACCTTCTCATCGTCAGCGGACGCATCTCCATCAAGATGATGCCGGTCCTGCAGAAGATCTACCGACAGATGCCGGAGCCGAAGTGGGTCATCTCGATGGGTGCGTGCGCCTCCTGCGGAGGCGTCTTCGACACCTACACCCTCGTGCAGGGGGTCGACCAGTTCATTCCGGTCGATGTCTACGTGCCCGGCTGCCCGCCGCGTCCGGAGTCGCTGCTGGATGCGGTGTTCGAGATCCAGCAGATCATCGAGGGTGAGAAGCTCGACAGCGGGAAGCACGGGAGTTGAACATGACGGATGAGAGACCCGACCCGGCGGACGGAGCCGAGGAGGCGCCGTCCACCCCCGAGCCCGCTCCGGCGCAGCATCCGGTGAGCGCCGCGCTGACCCCCGCGCTCTCGTCGACGATCCTCGCGACGCTGGAGCACCAGGGGCAGACCGCCTTCGTGGTCCGCTCCCCGGACCAGCGGGCGCTGCTGGAGCATCTCCGCTTCGAGCAGAACTTCGAGTACCTCAAGGATGTCACGGCGATCGATTTCCTCGGGCGTGACACGGTCGAGCGCTTCCAGCTCGTCTACGTGCTCCACCGCCTGACGGATCACCTCACGATCCGGGTCCACGCCTGGCTCTCCGAGGAGGCCGATGAGGCGCCGAGCGTCGTCGACCTCTGGGACCTCGCCCGCTGGGGCGAGCGGGAGACCCACGACATGTTCGGGATCGTCTTCGACGGGAACCCCGACCTGCGGCGGCTCCTGATGCCGGAGGACTATCCGGCCTTCCCCCTGCTCAAGGACTATCCCCTCAAGGGGCGCGGAGAGCGTCGACAGTTCCCGTACCTCCAGCCGCGCGGCGGGGAGATGGTGGAGGGCACCCCTCCCCCCTACCCGGTCACGATCGGGCGGGGCATGCACACTCCGGACTACATCGAGGAGGTGAGGCGTGAGTCTCGACCCAAGGGCGAGTGAGGCCCCGGATGTGAACGCGGGAACCCCGCTGCCGACCGCGGCGACGATCGAGCGGGAGCTCGACGCGGGGCGGTCCAAGGGACACCTCGACACCGTGTTCGAGGTGCAGGACGGATCCGACGACCAGCGTCTGGTGATGAACTTCGGCCCCCAGCACCCGGCCACCCACGGCACCCTCCGCAGCATCTTCACCCTCGAGGGGGAGACGATCACGGAGGCGGATGTCGAGATCGGGTATCTCCACACCGGCTTCGAGAAGCTGGCCGAGAACATGACCTATCAGCAGTGGGTCACCGTCACCGACCGAATGAACTATCTGTCCGCCATCAACAACAACGTGGGCTACGCCATCGCGGTGGAGGAGCTCCTCGGGATCGAGGTGCCTCCCCGCTGCCAGGCTCTCCGCGTCATCCTCTGCGAGCTCTCACGGATCGCGGACCACGTGCTGTGCGTCGGACTTCAGGCGATGGACCTCGGGGCGTTCAGCGTGATGCTCTGGTCCTTCGAGAAGCGCGAGGTCGTCTACGACATCATCGAGGCGGTCTGCGGGGCGCGGCTGACGACCTCGTGGACGCGAGTCGGCGGAATCATCCGGGATGTCCCCCCCAACTTCAGCGACCTCGTCTGGAGCTTCGTGAACGACTTCCCGAAGCTCCACGCGGAGATCCACTACATGCTCTCCTCGAACCGGATCTTCAAGGATCGGGTCCAGGGGGTCGGCGTCGTCGACCGGGAGAGCGCCCTCAGCTGGGGACTCTCCGGACCGATCGGCCGGGCGAGCGGGCTCGAGCTCGATGTCCGGAGGGACAAGCCGTACAGCGGCTACGACAAGTACGAGTTCGAGGTCCCGGTGCAGGACACCGGAGACTCCTGGGCGCGCTACCAGCAGCGGATGGCGGAGATCGAGCAGTCGATCTCGATCGTCCGTCAGGCCCTCTCCACCCTGCCGGATGGCCCCGTCGTCCATGAGGACTTCAAGACCTCGCTCCCGACGAAGGACGCGGTCTACAACGACATGGAGTCGCTGATCCACCACTTCAAGCTGGTCATGCTGGGACACGGCATCCGACCGGAGGAGGGGGCGGCGATCTACTCCTGCACCGAAGTGCCCTGCGGGGAGCTCGGCTTCTTCATCCAGTCGGACGGGACCGACACCCCGTGGCGGATCCGCATCCGGCCGCCGAGTCTCTTCAACTACGCGATCTTCCCTCGCCTCGTCGAGGGGGGAATGATCTCCGACGCCGTCGCGGTCCTCTCGAGTTTCCACGTCATCGCAGGGGAGCTGGACAGATAGCCATGAGCGATTTGAAGTTCTCCGAGAAGGGGATGCAGCACTACGAGTGGCTCCTCACTCGGTACCCCGACAAGCAGGCCGCGCTCCTCCCGACCCTCCGCATCGCGGAGGAGGAGTTCGGGAATCTGGGCGTGCCGGAGATGAAGTATGTGGCCGACCTGATGGGGATCTCGCCCGCCCGGGTCTTCGGGGTCGTCACCTTCTACACCCACTTCCGACGCGCCGGCACCGGGACCTACCACATCCAGGTCTGCTCCACGCTCTCCTGCGCCCTTCGGGGCTCCCAGGAGGTGTGCGACCACGTCGCGAAGCGCCTCGGCATCGAGGTCGGGGAGACGACGGAGGATGGGCTCTTCACGCTGAGCAAGGTCGAGTGCCTCGGCTCGTGCGACACCGCTCCGATGTTCCAGCTCAACGACGACTACCACGAGAATCTGACGCTTCAGGATGTCGACGGGATCATCGAGGAGTGCCGCCAGGAAGCGGCCCGAGGAGGTGCCCGGTGAGCTTCCAGAAGGTCTTCACGCGCTGGACCGATGACCCCGCCTCCCACACCCTCGCCTTCTACGAGAGCAAGGGCGGTTACGAGTCCGCCCGCAAGGCGATCCGGGACTGGGCGCCGGACGACCTGATCGAGGAGGTCAAGGCGTCGAACCTCCGCGGGCGCGGCGGCGCGGGCTTCCCGACCGGGGTGAAGTGGGGCTTCGTTCCGAAGCAGACCGACAAGCCGAAGTACCTCGCGGTGAACGCCGATGAGTCGGAGCCCGGGACCTTCAAGGACCGGGTGATCATGGAGAAGTACCCCCACCAGCTCCTGGAGGGGATCATCATCTCCTGCTGGGCGGTGGGGATCCACACCGCCTACATCTACATCCGCGGGGAGTACGTCTTCGCCTACCGTCGCCTCGTGGAGGCGATCGAGGAGGCCTACGCCAAGGGGTACCTCGGCGACAAGGTGCTCGGGACCGACTTCAAGCTGGACGTGACGGTCCACCGCGGCGCCGGGGCCTACATCTGCGGCGAGGAGACCGGCATGCTCACCTCCCTCGAGGGAGAGCGCGGGCAGCCGAAGCTCAAGCCGCCCTTCCCCGCGATCGAGGGCCTGTTCGGCTGCCCGACCGTGGTGAACAACGTCGAGACCCTCGCCAACCTCCCCTACATCCTCGAGATCGGCTCGGAGGCCTACAAGAAGGTCGGTCCGGAGCGGAGCCCGGGTCCCAAGCTGTTCTGCGTGAGCGGTCACGTCGAGCGCCCCGGCACCTACGAGCTCCCGATGGGGGTCAACCTCCTCTCCCTGATCAACGACACCTGCGGCGGGATCTGGAAGGGGCGGAAGCTCAAGGCGGTGATCCCCGGCGGGTCCTCCGCCCACGTGCTTCACGCGGATGAGTGCGATGTCGCCATGGACATCGAGAGCCTCGCCGCGGCGGGATCGATGCTCGGCTCCGCAGGGGTGATCGTGATGGACGACCAGACCTGCATGGTGAACGCCCTGGTGAACGTGATGCGGTTCTACCACCACGAGTCCTGCGGCCAGTGCACCCCCTGCCGGGAGGGCACCGGCTGGCTCGAAAAGATCGTCCACCGGATCGCGTACGGGCACGGAAAGCGGGAGGACCTCGAGCGGATCGACCAGATCTGCGGACGGATGGTCGGCAAGACCATCTGCGTGCTCGCGGATGCGGCGGCCTTCCCGGCCTGGTCCTTCACCCAGAAGTTCCGGGATGAGTTCCTCCAGTGCATCGACAACGGCGGGAGTCCGGCGGTGAAGGCACGACACCCCGATCGGATCGGAGGTGGCCTCCATGTCTAGTGGAGAGACCTCGATGGTGAACTGGGTCCTGAACGGCGAGGCGGTGCAGAGCCCGGCGGGGACGACGATCTTCGAGGCCGCGCGTGCCCTGGGGGTCCCGATCCCGAACTTCTGCTACCACCCGGGCCTGTCGATCGCGGGGAACTGCCGCATCTGCATGGTCGAGTCGAACCGCTCCCCGAAGCCGGTCATCAGCTGCTCGGAGCGGGTCGCGGAGGGGCTGGAGATCCAGACCGACAGCCCGATGGCGGTGGAGGCGCGGAACGCCGTGATGGAGTTCCAGCTGATCAACCACCCGCTCGACTGCCCGGTCTGCGACAAGGCGGGCGAGTGCGTCCTGCAGAACTACTCCTACGATCACGGTCCCGATCGAAGCCGGTTCGACGAGGACAAGAACATCCGGCACACCAAGGAGCTCGGTCCCAGCATCGACATCTGGGGGAACCGCTGCATCGTCTGCACCCGCTGCGTCCGCTTCTGCGACGAGGTCTCGGGCACGGGTGAGCTCTGCGTCGTCGAGCGGGGCGACCGCTCCGTGGTCGACACCTTCCCCACCGTCCCCATCGACAACCCGCTCGCCGGGAACGTCGTCGACATCTGCCCGGTCGGGGCGCTGATCTCCAAGGACTTCAAGTTCGAGGCCCGGGTCTGGAACATGCGCAAGACCGACTCGGTCTGCGCGGGCTGCGCCCGTGGCTGCAATGTCGAGGTCCAGTCCCTCGACGGTTTCCTCAAGCGGCTGGTGCCCCGGGAGAACCCCGAGGTAAACACATGGTGGATGTGCGACGAGGGTCGCTACGACTACCGGTACGACCTCGCGGACGACCGGGTGACGAGCTGCTCCCTCGATGGGAACCCCATCGATGACGGGACGGCGCACCAGGCCCTCGCCGACATGCTCGGCGAAGGCGCCGGGCGCGTCGGGGTCCTCGTCGACCCCTTCCTCACCTGCGAGGAGGCCCACCTCGCCGGCCGCCTCGCGACCGGGGCGATCGTCGGCGGCTGGACGAGCCGGGATGGCACGGCGCAGTGCTTCCCCGGTGGCTTCACGATCAGCGCCGAGAAGGCCCCGAACCGCGTGGGGGTCGAGGCGGTCCTCGGCGACCAGGTCTTCTCCGGCGGCGCCGCCGCGCTGAAGAGCGCGCTCGAAAAGGGCGAGATCGACACCCTGGTCGTCTTCGCGGGCTTCCCCCACCCGGACCTCGATCCCTCCTGGGCGGGCGCCATCGGGAAGGCGAAGCGTCGCGCGGTCTTCACCCTCCGCGCCGGAGCGTGGAGCGAGGGCGCGGACCTCGTGCTCCCCTCCGCGTCCCCCTTCGAGAAGGACGGCACCTACGCCAATGAGGACGGTCGCCTTCAGCGGGTCCGCAGCTACCGGGCGCCTGGCGAGGTGGACTGGGGGAGCGATCTCCAGCGCCTCCAGGAGATCCTGAGGCTGGCCGGGGCGCGCAACCGCGTCCTCTCCCCCGCCTCGGTCTTCCGCGAACTGGCGGAGGAGAGCTCCGCCTTCAATGGCCTCTCCTACTCGACCATTCCCCCGCACGGGGCCCCGCTCGCGGGCCACGGCGCCGCGACGGTTGGGGCGGAAGGGGGCGCACAGTGATCGTGGACATCCTCACCAACCCCTATGTCACGCAGATCCTCATCGCGATCGCCATCTTCGGCGCCGTGCTGCAGATCGTGCCGGGGCTGGTGTACTTCGAGCGGAAGCTGTCCGCCTGGATCCAGAACCGGGTCGGTCCGAACCGGGTCGGCCCGAAGGGCGCGCTGCAGCCCCTCGCCGATGTGATCAAGCTCGCCTTCAAGGAGGATGTCACGCCGGAGGGGAGCGATCGCTGGATCTACACCCTCGCCCCGGTCCTCGTCTACGCCCCCGCCATCCTGGCCTTCGCCGTGGTCCCGGTGGGCATGGAGATCCAGGCGGTGAACTTCCCCTCCCTCGGGATCATCTTCCTGCTCACGGTCGGGAGCTTCGGCGTCTACGGCCTCGCCTTCGGTGGCTGGGCCTCGAACAACAAGTACTCCCTGCTCGGGGGGCTGCGCTCCTCGGCTCAGATGATCTCCTACGAGGTGGCGCTCGGTCTCGCGGTCATCTCGATCCTGATGCAGTCCGGCACCGTGGACATGCAGAAGATCGTCGCGGACCAGCACGGTCTGAGCGGCTTCGCGGGCCTGGGCGGGTTCCTCGACTGGAACCTCTTCCAGCAGCCGGTCGCCGCGGTCGTCTTCCTGATCGCCAGCTTCGCGGAGACGAACCGCCTCCCCTTCGATCTGCCGGAGTGCGAGGCGGAGCTCGTGGGCGGCTACCACACCGAGTACTCATCCCTGAAGTTCGCGGTCTTCTTCCTCGGGGAGTACGTCGCCATGCTGACGATGTCGGCGCTGATGGTGACCCTCTTCCTCGGGGGGTGGCATCTCCCGTGGCTCGACATCTCCGAGCCGACGTTGGCCACGAAGCTGCTGAGCGTCCTGATCTTCACGGGGAAGACGACGGTCCTGCTCTTCTTCTTCATCTGGGTCCGCTGGACCTTCCCCCGCTTCCGGTACGACCAGCTGATGCACCTCGGCTGGAAGCTGCTGATCCCCGTCGCACTGGCGAATCTCGCGCTGACCGCCCTGAGCGGAGTGATGGGGTGGAACTGGTTGATCCCGATCCCCGGTGGCAGCGTGGATGCTGCCGGCGGGCACTGAGGAGGGTTCGCGATGGCGCACGACCACGGTTCGGATCCGCAGGAGGCCTCCGGCTCGAAGAAGCCGGGGCTCGCGGAGCGGACCTACCTCATCCCCCTGATCAAGGGCCTCGGCAACACGCTGCGGCACATGGTCAAGCCGTGGGACAACAACACCCAGCAGTATCCCGAGAACCGCCGCGCTCCCTTCCCCGGCTACCGGGGGGAGCATCGCCTGAAGCGGGACGAGCTGGGTCGGGAGAAGTGCGTGGCGTGCTTCATGTGCTCCACCGCCTGCCCCTCCCACTGCATCGAGATCGTGGCGGAGGAGGCGCCCTGGGCGGACCGCGAGAAGCGCCCTCGCCTCTTCAACATCGACCTGATGCGGTGCATCTACTGCGGAATGTGCGAAGAGGCGTGTCCCTGCGACGCGATCGAGCTCACTCCGGTCTACAACATCCCGTCCCGCACCCGGGCGGAGAAGATCTACGACAAGGAACGGCTGCTCTCGAACTGAGGGGTCCCGAGCCAGCTGGGCGCGCCGGAGACGGCGTCCGCCCGCGGGATCGCTCGGATGGAGGGGAACGGGGAGAAGCATGAGTCCCTGGTTGCAACACACGAGCTTCGCGGTGATCGCCATCATCTCGGTGGTCGCCTCGCTTCTCGTGGTGACGAGGCGCAACCCGATCTACTCGGCGTTGTTCCTGATCGTCGTCTTCGCCGCCATGGCGATGGCGTTCCTGCTGCTGGGAGCCGAGTACCTCGGCTTCATGCAGCTGCTGGTCTATGCAGGCGCGATCATGGTGCTCTACCTGTTCGTGATCATGCTGATCAACCCCCGGGAGGGGGACCTGCCCGACGAGGGGAGCGGCTCCGACCGCGTCTTCGCCGGCGCGATCTCCCTGCTCGTGTTCTGCCTCCTGCAGTTCACGATCTCGAGCTCGCCGCGTCTCGCGGAGCTCGATGCGGTCATGCCGAGCCTGCCGAACGCGCTGGCTCCGGACCACGGGAGTCCGGCCGCGTTCGGGCGGGAGCTCTTCCGTGAGCACCTCCTCGTCTTCGAGCTCGCCTCGATCCTGATCCTCGTCGGCATCGTCGGCGCGGTGCATCTGTCGCTGCGGGCGCGCCGACGCCCGGAGGCGGAGACCGACCCGGCGACCGGCGGTGGGAAGGAGGTGGCGGGTGTTTAGCCTCAGCGCGGCCCTCTACCTCTCGGCGATCATCTTCTGCATCGGCATCTACGGAGTGCTCGCGCGGCGGAACATCCTCGTCGTGCTGATGTCGCTGGAGCTGATGCTCAACGCGGTCAACCTCGCCCTCGTCTCCTTCGGTCGGGTCTACGCCCAGGCGGGCCAGCCGGGGGAGCACGCGGGACAGATCTTCGCCCTCATGGTGCTGGCCGTCGCGGCCGCGGAGGCGGCGATCGGTCTCTCGCTGCTCCTGGTCATCTGGCGCAAGTGGCGGACGATCGATGTCCGCGACCTCTGCAGGATGAACGGCTGAGGGGGGCATCATGGAGAACAGCAACCTCATCTGGATCCCCCTGCTCCCCTTCCTCGGATTCCTCCTCAACGGACTCCTGGGGAAGCGGCTGGGACCCAAATTCGTCGCCTTCGTCGCCGCGGCCGCCCCGATCGGGGCGTTCCTCGTCGCCGTGGGGGTCTGGAACACGATCCGAGCCCACGCCGGAGATCACTCCGAGCACTTCGCGGGGCTCACCCAGCACGTCTTCGACTGGATCCATCTGACGAAGACCGGGGCCGGGGGCGCGACGGAGACCGTGTTCAGCGCACCGTTCGCCCTCCTCGCGGACGGTCTCAGCTCGGTGATGTGCCTCGTGATCACCGGCATCGGCTCGCTGATCCATCTCTACTCGATCACCTACATGAAGGGCGATCGGAGCTTCCACCGCTTCTTCGCCTACCTGAACCTCTTCACCGCCTTCATGCTGATCCTCGTCCTCGCGGACAACCTCCTGCTCCTCTTCGTGGGCTGGGAGGGGGTCGGGCTCTGCTCCTACCTGCTCATCGGCTTCTGGTTCGAGGACGCGGGGAACGCCAAGGCGGGACAGAAGGCGTTCGTCGTGAACCGGATCGGGGACTTCGGAGTCCTCCTCGCGATGTTCCTCTGCCACCAGTACCTCGGGACGATCGACACCCGTGAGGTGCTCGCGGCGATCAGCAACGCCGAGGTGACGACCCGGATGCAGGGCTTCGGCACGGATGGCCTCTTCTGGGGCCTGAACTGCATCGACTGGATCGCCCTGCTGCTCTTCCTCGGGGCGACCGGAAAGAGCGCGCAGATCCCCCTCTACGTCTGGCTCCCCGACGCCATGGCGGGTCCGACCCCGGTCTCCGCGCTCATTCACGCGGCGACGATGGTGACCTCGGGGATCTACCTCTGCTGCCGTCTGATGCCGCTCTTCCAGGAGTCGCACACGACGATGGCGATCATCGCCGGAGTGGGAGCCTGCACAGCGCTCGTGGCGGCCCTGATCGCGATGAGCCAGAACGACATCAAGAAGGTCCTCGCGTATTCGACCGTGAGCCAGCTCGGCTACATGTTCTTCGCGATCGGCATGGGCTTCTTCGCCGCCGCATTCTTCCACGTCGTCACCCACGCCTTCTTCAAGGCGCTCCTCTTCCTCGGCTCCGGCTCGGTGATCCACGCGATGCACCACGAGCAGGACATGCGGCGGATGGGTGGCCTGCGGAAGCAGCTGCCGTGGACCTACCGGACCTACCTGATCGGCACCCTGGCGATCGCCGGGGTTCCCCCGCTCGCAGGCTTCTTCTCGAAGGACGAGATCCTCTTCGGGGGATACCTTCAGACCTTCGGGAGCCCCGAGCTGCTCGAGGCGTATCATGTTCACCATGTCCCCGCCGCCGGGCTCTTCTGGGGGATGACAGTCCTGACCGCCGGCCTCACCGCCTTCTACATGTTCCGAAGTGTCGCGATGACCTTCTGGGGCGAGAGCCGGGTGGAAGAGAAGCTCCGCGGCCACGTGCACGAGCCGTGGGGCTGGATCACCCCGGTCCTGCTCGCGCTCACCGTCGGCGCGGCCCTCGCGGGCTTCCTCAACGTGCCTCACTTCCTCGGTGGGCACTCGGTGCTGGGGCACTTCACCGGTCTCCACCACGCGCCCGAGGTGGGTGACATGAAGGGGACGCTCAAGAGCATGGAGTGGACCTCCCTGGTCCTCTCGGTCCTCGTCGGGCTCCTCGGGATCGGCAGCGCGATCTTCCTGTACGGCAAGGGCCGGCCGGTGCTCGCCTCCCTCGTCGAGAAGAGCCCCGTGGGACGCCGCCTTCAGAGCGCGTCCTCGAACCTCTTCTGGGTCGATGACTTCTATCTGCTCCTCGTCGGGGTCCTGAACGGGATCGCCGCCGGGTGCCAGATGCTGATCGAGGTCATCATCCAGACCCTCGTGGACGGAACCGCCTACCTGACCCGGGGGACGGGGAACTGGGCGCGTCGGATTCAGACCGGGTTCATCCCGTCCTACCTCCTGACCTTCGGGCTGGGGGTGCTGGTCCTGGTCTTCTTCCTGTTGTTCCTGGTGAAAGACGCGGGGTCCTGAAGCGATGATTGGTCTCCCGATCCTCACACTGATCGTGTTCACCCCGCTGCTCGGGGCGCTGCTGCTCGCTTTCGTGAATCGGAAGAACGAGTCGGTGATGCGTCAGGGCGCGCTGGTGGTCTCCCTCGTCACGCTGCTCCTGAGCCTGGTGATGCTGGTGGCCTTCGAGCCGCAGAACCCGGGCTACCAGTTCGAGGAGAACAGCAGCTGGTCCGAGACGCTCGGGATCCGCTACCACCTCGGGCTCGATGGCATCAGCGTGCTCCTCGTGCTCCTGACCACCTTCAGCATGCCCCTCGTGCTGCTGAGCACCTGGCGCGCGGTCACCGATCGCGTCAAGGAGTACCAGATCGCCCTGCTCGTGCTGCAGGCCGGGATGCTGGGCGCCTTCGTCGCTCTTGACCTCATCCTCTTCTACCTCTTCTGGGAGGCGATGCTGATCCCGATGTACTTCATCGTCGGGATCTGGGGAGGGAAGCAGCGGATCAAGGCGGCGTGGACCTTCTTCATCTACACGATGGTCGGTTCGCTCCTCATGTTCGTCGCGATCCTCTACATCCGCTCGCACACGGGGACCTTCGATCTCCCCGAGGTCCTGCGCCAGCTGCGCAGCGACCCGATCGACGAGGGGATCCAGCGCTGGCTCTTCGCCGCCTTCGCTTTGAGCTTCGCCATCAAGGTGCCGATCTTCCCCCTCCACAGCTGGCTTCCGCTCGCCCACGTCCAGGCCCCCACGGCCGGCTCGGTGGTGCTCGCGGGGGTGCTCCTGAAGATGGGGACCTACGGGTTCATCCGCTTCGGGATTCCCCTCTTCCCGGGGGCCGCGGTCTGGGCGACCCCCTTCATCTGCTGGCTCGCGGTGATCGGGATCATCTACGGGGCGCTCCTCGCCTGGCGACAGAGCGACATCAAGAAGCTGGTGGCGTACTCGTCGGTCAGCCACCTCGGCTACGTGGTCCTCGGGATCTTCCTCTTCCGGACCTCCGGCGAGTCGAGCCAGCTGATCTCGGAGGGGATGATCGGCGCGATCATCCAGATGGTGAACCACGGGCTCTCGACCGGGATGCTGTTCCTGCTCATCGGGATCATCTACGAGCGGCGACACACCCGGGAGATCGACAACTTCGGGGGGATCGCCAAGGTGATGCCGGTCTACTCGACCTTCTTCATCATCGCGACCCTCTCCAGCATCGGCCTGCCCGGCCTGAACGGGTTCGTCGGAGAGTTCCTGATCCTGAAGGGCTCCTTCACGGCGAATCCGCTCTTCGGCGCCCTCGCCGCCACCGGGGTGATCCTCGGGGCGGTCTACATGCTGATGCTCTGCCGGCGCTTCCTCTTCGGGCCGGTGATCCATCAGGAGAACGCGCAGCTCCCGGACGTCAGCACCCGGGAGGTCATCTACCTCGTTCCGCTGGTCGTGATGATGGTCTGGATCGGTCTCTTCTCGAAGAGCTTCACCGATCTGATCTCCCCGACCGTCCACCACTACCTGCAGAACCTGCTGTAAGGACTCGCCATGACGCTTGAGTTCACGGAAGCCGAGATCCGGGCGATCCTGCCTTCGGCGATCCTCTTCCTCACGGGTCTCGTGCAGCTCCTCACGGACGCGTGTCTGGGGGCGCGGGACCCGGAGGGTGACCGGGGGCAGAAGAGTCATCTCGTGCTCACGGGAGCCGCGGGCTCGGTCCTCGCCTTCATCGCGCTCGGCGCCCTCACCGATCCCTCCGCTCCGCTCTTCAGCGGCGCGCTGACCGGGGACCTCCTCGGACGGTTCGCGGCCGGGATCATCATCGTGACCACGCTGCTCACCGGTCTCGGCGCGGGAGGCTACCTCGGCGCGATCGGTCGGAATCGTGGCGAGTTCCACGCGCTCCTCTCCTTCGGGGCGGGAGCCATGGTGCTCCTCGCGCAGTCCGCCAACCTTGTGGCGATGTTCGTGGCGGTCGAGACCCTCTCCCTCGCGCTGTACGTGCTCGCCGGCTACGTTCGCGACTGGAGGGAGAGCTCGGAGGGCGCATTCAAGTACTTCGTCATGGGGGCGTTCTCCAGCGGGTTCCTCCTCCTCGGCATGGCGTTCCTCTACGGCGGCAGCGGTGGAGGGATCGACCTGGCTGCCCTCGGCGGCCACGGGGACGAGCCCCTCATCGCCGTGGGCGCCGTCCTGGTCCTGATCGGCCTGGGCTTCAAGGTCGGCGCGGTCCCCTTCCACTCGTGGGTGCCGGATGTCTATCAGGGGACTCCGATGCTCGCGGCGGGCTGGATGGCCGTCGCGGTCAAGGTCTGCTGCTTCGTCGCGCTGATCCGCATCATCCTCGCGACCGGAGGCAACACCGTGGTCGCCTCGCTCGTCGAGGCGCTGGCCGTGGTGACGATCCTCCTCGGCAACCTGGCAGCCCTGAACCAGACCAACCTGAAGCGGATGCTCGCGTACTCCGGAATCGCACACACTGGCTACCTGATGGTCCCGCTCGTCCTCGTGCTGGCGAGCCATGGCGACGGTGCGGCGCTGAGCGGCTCCCTCTTCTATCTGGCCACCTACCTCGTGACGACCCTCGCCGCGTTCACCGCGCTCTCGACCCTGCAGCAGGGTGATCGGGACTGCGACACCATCGACTCGATCCGCGGTCTCGGGCGCAAGCACCCGGTGGTCGCCCTCGTGATCACGCTCTCGATGGTGAGTCTCGCCGGCATTCCGCTGACGGCGGGCTTCATGGGCAAGTTCACGATCTTCAGCGACGCCGTCGCGGGCGGGAAGTGGCACCTCGCGCTCATCGGGGTCATCGGCTCCATGATCAGCGTCTACTACTACCTGCGGCCGATCGTGGCCATGTACTTCCACGAGGCGCTGGAGGAGACGGAGAAAGCGGAAGCGGCCTGGGGTCTCCACCTCGCGATGCTGCTGCTCTCCGTGGGAATCCTCTACCTCGGACTCTTCCCGGAGAGCATCGTCTCTCTCTCTCGTGGGGCGGTTCCCCTCCTCGCCGGGCACTGATCGAGCGAGAGCCTCGGCTGACCATCGGACCGAAGGGCCGACGGACCCGCCGAAGACAAGAGCTCCCGGTCCGCCGCCCGGTGCCCGACACTGCGGGCCGTGTCGGCCGTTCCCATCATGTCATGGGTCGCATCGCCGGCCCCGCGCCGGGGAAGCCGGACGAACGGTGGGAAGTCCGCTGGGGGGGGGCGAGCCAGGGGAGGGCTGCCCGCGGGAGCCTCCGCCGATCGGGAGGCCTCGGGGCGCGAGGTCTCCCCCACCGCACTCCTCACCCCAGCAGGGCTTCCTCCCGCTCCCGCCTGACCTCGAGGTCGGTCTCCGGGGGGCGGGCGCACCGCGGGCAGCCACGGCCGATCCGCGGTCGGTGGCGGCCTCTCGCCCGGGCCTGCCTGGTCAGGGGAGCTCGCAGCCCTCGAAGCAGCTCTCGATCGCTCCGGCGAGTCCGTCGTCGATCGTCACCTCGAGAGCCCGCAGGTTCTCCGTCACCTGCTCCGGCCGGGTCGCCCCGATGATCGCGGAGGAGACGGCAGGACGCCGGAGGAGCCAGGCCAGCGCGAGGGCGGCGGGGGTGGTGCCCGCCTCGCGGGCGAGGGCGTCGAAGCGTCGCACCGCCGCGAGATTCCGCTCGGTCAGGGTCGCATCCAGCCAGCCGTCCTGAGACCCACGGCTCCTCGCGGGAATCCCATCGGAATACTTGCCGCTGAGCAGACCCTGGGCCAGAGGGCTCCAGAGGACGAGCCCGATCCCGAGCTCCTCGCAGGTGGGGAGGATCTCCGCCTCGATGTGGCGGTCGATGCAGTTGTACCTCGGTTGCTCGACGGCGGGGCCGGTGCGGTGGCGCTCCCTCGCGAGCTCAGTGGCGGACCTGAGCTGTTCGGCCTCCCAGACGCTCGTGCCCCAGTAGAGGATCCGTCCCCGGCGCACGAGGTCGTCCATCGCATCGATGGTCTCATCGAGCGGCGTGTCAGGGTCGTAGCGGTGACAGAAGTAGAGATCGAGGTAGTCGAGCTGGAGCCGGGCCAGGGAGCGCTCGATCGACTCCACGATGTGCTTGCGGCCGAGCCCTCGATCGTTGGGGCCGTCCCCCATCGGCCAGAAGACCTTCGAGGAGACGACGAGCTCCTCGCGGCGGTAGTCACGGAGGATCTCCCCCGCGACCTCCTCGGCGCGCCCCCGGGCGTAGACATCCGCGAGGTCGAGGAACTGGATCCCGGCGTCGAAGGCGGTCCGGATCACCGCGCGGCTCTCCTCGACCTCGAGGCTCTTGCCGAAGGTGGTCCAGCCACCGAGGGAGATGGCGCTGACGTGGATTCCGTGTCGTCCGAGGCGGCGGTACTCCATGGGGCTTCCTGTCGCGGCGGGGCGCCGCTCTCCGGGGGGCGGGGAGGTGGAGGCGCGCGCCGGTCCCGGCGTTCGCCGGATCAGTCGCGGATGGTGACGCGCGTCCCGATCGCCACGAAGGGATAGAGGGCGACCACATCCTCGTTCACGAGGCGGATGCAGCCCTCCGAGGCCTCCAGGCCGATCGTCTCCGGCTCGTTGGTCCCGTGGATCCCGAACCCGCGGAAGCCGTCGGCGCTCTCGAAGCCGAGCCAGCGCTCCCCGAGGGGGTTCGCCGGATCGCCGTAGGGCACCGAGGGCTGGTTCGGGGGGAACCAGGTCGGGTGCTTCTGGCGGAGATTCACCTCGAAGGTGGTCGAGGGTGTCCGCCCGTCGGACCCATGCCCGATCGGGAAGCTCATCAGGTAGCCGCCGTCATAAAGGACATCGAGCCGGAACTCGCTCTTGTCGACCTCGATGCGGATCGGGCGATCGAGGACCTTGAGGCGGTCTCCGGGATGGATCAGATCGGAGTCGAGCCGATTCACCGCGACGAGCTGGTCGATGGTCGTCTTCTGGCTCTTGGCGATGCGGTCCAGGGAGTCCCCTCCGATGACCGTGTAGCTTTGGGTCAGGGAGCAGGGACGCGGGGAGAGGATCCACTTCCGAACCAGCGGGTCCAGGCGCTCTCGCAGCGGCCGCCGCTGCGCCTCCGATTCATGCGCGAAGTAGGCGGCGCTGAGGAGCTTCCACGCCTCGAGCTGACTCGCTTCGGCCGGGTCGGCGATCAGCGCCGCGGTGTGGACGATGAGGGCATCATCGTAGCCGGGCGCGTCGGGCCCGGCGGTGATGATGTCCGCGGCGAGTCGCGACCGCTCCTCGCCTTCGCTGCGCGGGAGCAGCGCCGCGGAGGCGCGGGGAGCATAGGTGCCTCCACCATCGATGATCTCCCGGAGCGCGCGGGTCCCTTCGACGATCTCTCCGGCCTCGAAGCACGCGGACGCGAGGCGGAGTCGAGCCTCATCCCCATCGGGGCTGGTCTTGCCGACCACCGCCCGGCGCAGGCGCTCGAGGAGAGGCTCATCCTCCCCGAGAGCCGGCACGATGCCCGTCTCTTCGAGGCGGGTGCTTGCCGGTCGAGGCTCGGCGGTCGTTCCGGGTCCTGTCCCCTCGGTCGATGGGTCGGGGCGGGGGTCCGAGTTGGTGCGGTTCTCCCCCGGGTCGGAGAGCCTCTCCTCGGGGCGCTCACTCGTGATGCTCGCGCCTCCGATGATCGGCCGCGTCTCCTCTGCCGGGGCGGGAGGAGGAGGCGAGGAAGACCTGCGGCCGAAGCTGAAGTACCCGGCCGCGATGATGAGTGCGATGAGGAGCAGGTAGCGCATGGAGATTCCTCTCTCCCGGATCATCCGTCAGGGTTCCCGGATCTCCCGATCGGGGTCTCGTGGTCCGGCGCCGGAGGGCACGGTGTGGAGGCACGGTGCGGAGGTGGAGGCGTCAGGGAGCAGGAGACAGGGACCGGGGGGGACGGCGTTGCGGGGGCATTGTAGGACCCCGAAGGACAGGGGCCAAGGAATCAGGCGCGCAGTTCGGCTCCGAACCGTTCGCCGAGGCGCGCGACGAGGCGATCCACCTCCGCGTCGACCTCTTCACGGGTGAGTGTCCGCTCGTCCGCCTGAAAGGTGAGGTGGAAGAGGACGCTCTTGTGCCCGGCGGGCACCTGCTTGCCGCGATAGATGTCCTCGAAGGAGAGGCCGCGGAACTCGGCGAGGTCGCAGCCGATCACGGCGTCCTCGAGCTCCTGCCAGAGGACCGCTTCGGGGAGGACGACGTTGAGGTCGCGCTGGACCACCGGGTGGCGGGAGAAGTCGCGGAAGCGCCGCTCCGGAGCACGGCTCGCGAAGAGCGGGGCGAGGGCGAACTCCGCGCCCCAGACCTCGCCCGGGACCCCGTCCAGGGAGACGGCGCCCAGCCAGCCCACGCGCTGCCCACCGAGGTGGACCTGGGCGGCCTTCCCCGGGAGGAAGCTCCCCGCCTCGCCCTCGACCGGAGTCCAGACGAGCCCCTCGATCCCGAGGGAGCGCAGGACGGTCTCCCCCACGCCGCGGATCGCCCGGAAGTTCGCTGCGGCGCCGAGGGCGACCCACGCGAGGTGCTCCCCCTCCACGGGGGCGTCGACGCCGGGGCGACGGTGGAAGACCCGCGCCTGCTCGAAGAGACGGACCTCCTCGACCCCGTGCTGACGGTTCCCCCGCACCGCCTGGAAGAGGCGGGGGAGGAGGCTCCGCCGGAGCCGTCGCTCGTGGGAGCGGACCGGATTGCGCACCTCGAACGGCACGGTCGCGGACCAGAGGGACTCGATCGCCTCATCCTCCTCCGTGGTGAAGGCGAAGGTGAGGGCCTCGTGGAAGCCGGCTCCCACGAGGATCTGCGCGATCGACTCGGAGGCCCGAGCCACCGGGTCGTCATCGATCGCCTTCACCGCGAGGTGTCCCTCCGGGATCTCGTCGAGCCCGTAGACCCGCGCCACTTCCTCCACGAGGTCGATCTCCCGGGTGACGTCGACCCGGAAGCTCGGGGTCCGGAAGTGGAGGGCGGCGGAGTCCCCCCCAATCGCCTCGAAGCCGAGTCTCTCCAGATCTCCGGTCAGGCGATCGACCGGGAGTTCGATCCCGAGGACCTGGGTGACGCGGGCGGGCCGAAGAGCGATCTCATGGCGGGCGCCCTCCAGGAAGCCGGGAGCGGTCTGGTCGATCGCACCCTCGAGGACGGTCGCGCCGGCCTCCTGCTGGAGGAGGGAGAGGAACCGACGGGATGCGGCGTCAACGCCTTCGGGGTCGACCTTGCGCTCGAAGCGGTAGGAGGAGTCGCTGGAGAGGACGAGCCGCCGGGAGGTGCGGCGGACCGGAACCGGCTCGAACCACGCGCTCTCGAGGAGGATCCGCTCCGTCTTCTCCGAGACCTCGGAGTCGAGCCCGCCCATGACGCCGGCGATGGCGACCGGCCGGCTGCCGTCGGCGATCACCAGATCCTCGAGGTCGAGGTCGTAGTCCCGGCCGTTGATCGCGGTGAACCGCTCCCCCTGCGAGGCGCGTCGCACGATGATGGTGTGGGATCCGACGCGATCCAGGTCGAAGGCATGGAGCGGTTGTCCGAACTCGAAGAGGACGTAGTTCGTGAGGTCGACCACGTTGTTCACGGCGCGGAGCCCGATCGACTCGATCCGCTGGCGGAGCCACGAGGAGCTCGGACCCACCTTCACGCCGACCGCGACCCGCCCGATGTAGCGGGGACAGCGCGCGGCGTCCTGAACATCGATGGTGACCCACTCCGCGAGCGTGCGCCCCTCGTGCTCGGCCACGGTCTCGTAGGAGAGGTCGGGGCGGCGGAGCGGGGAGCCGCAGATCCAGGCGATCTCCCGAGCGACACCGAGCGCGCCGAGGTGATCGGGGCGGTTCGAGGTCGTCTCGAGCTCGATCACGGTCTCGTCTCCGACCTGCTCGATCCCCTCGGTCTCGAGTCCCGCCTGGGTCAGGCGCTCCGCGAGCTCCTCCGCCTCGAGGTCGAAGTCCACGTACTCCCGGAGCCAGTCGAGGGTCACCTTCATCGGCTATCCGATCCCGAACTGGTCGAGGAAGCGAACGTCGTTCTCGAAGAGGTACCGGATGTCCGGGATGTCGTAGAAGGCCATCGTCATGCGGTCGATCCCCATGCCGAAGGCGAAGCCGGTGTACCGATCCGGATCGATGCCGACCGCCTCGAACACGTTCGGGTCGACCATTCCGCAGCCCCCCATCTCGATCCAGCCCTTCCGCCCACACGTCTTGCAGCCGGGTCCGCCGCAGAAGGGGCAGCGAAGATCGACCTCGGCGCTGGGCTCGGTGAAGGGGAAGAAGCTCGGCCGCAGGCGCAGCTCGACCTCCTTCTGGAAGAGCTGTCGGAAGAAGAGTCGGAGGGTCGTCTTCAGGTCACCGAAGGTGACCCCCTCCTCCACCATCAGGCCCTCGATCTGGTGGAACTGGAAGGAGTGGCTCGCGTCGACGGTGTCGGGGCGATAGACGCGACCCGGCGCGATGATGCGAAAGGGGGGCTCCCGGTTCTCCATCACGCGGATCTGCACCGTGGAGGTCTGGCTGCGCAGGAGGAGGTCGTCCTCGATGTAGAAGCTCTCCGAGGGGTCCCGTGCGATGTGGTCGGGAGGGATGTTCAGACCGATGAAGTTGTGCCACTCGTCCTCGACCTCGGGGCCATCGGCGACGGCGAAACCGAGGTTGTGGAAGATGTGGATGAGACGCCTCGCGACCTGTCGCACCGGATGGCGACTCCCGATGGGGGCAGGGGAACCGGGGAGAGTCACATCGAGGGTGGGACCCGCCTTCGCGACCGGTCCCCCGCATCGCTCCCGGGCCGTGGCGACCGCCTCCTCGATCGCGGTCTTCACCAGGTTCGCCGCAGCCCCGGCGGCGGCCCGCTGCTCCGGCGGGAGCTTGCCCAAGCCCCGGAGGACTCCCTTGAGGGCGCCCTTCTTGCCCAGATAGCCGATGCGCAGCTCATCCACCTCCGCGGCGGAGGTGGCGGAGGCGAGCTTCTCGGTGGCTTCCTGGCGGAAGGTCTCGAGGTCGCGGGTGAGATCGTTTCCGGCCGCGTCGCTGGTCATGGGAGCGCGCCGGAGGCGATCAGCCCTTCGCCCGGGTGACGAGGGAGGAGAAGCCTTCCGGGTTCCGGATGGCGAGCTCCGAGAGCATCTTCCGGTTCAGGTCGATGCCGGCCTTGGAGAGGCCATTGATGAAGCGGCTGTAGTTGATGTCGTTCTGGCGGCAGGCCGCGGAGATGCGGGTGATCCAGAGGCGGCGGAAGTCGCGCTTGCGCATCCGCCGATCGCGGGTGGCGTAGACCTCGGAGCGGCGCAGGGCCTCCTTGGCGGTCCGGTACTGGCGACGGCGGCCGCCCCAGAACCCCTTGGTCTTGCGGAGGACACGCTTGTGCTTTTTGTGGCGGGCGACCCCGTAACGTACGCGCATGGGATGTGCTCCCTTTCTCGGAGGCCGATCTCGAGGGGCGTCGATCTTCGGATCGTCGCTTCAGGGGCTCTTCCCCACCCCGGACCGAGCCGGTGATGCGTCGGGTGGAGGGCGCGCGGCTTCGCGCCTCCATCGAGGTGCGGGAGGTCTCTCCTCCCTCCCTCGAGACCCCCCCGACGGGGGTCATGAAGGGCTTGTCTCGGAGTGGCTCCTACTGGAGCCCGAGCATCTCGCGGAAACGGCGCTGCTCCGTCGGGGGGCAGACCGCGGCGCTGCGCCCCTTGCGGCGGCGCTTCGCGCTCATCGTCGACATGAGGTGGCTCATGTTCGCGCGGCGGCGCTTGATCTTGCCGGTCCCGGTGACCTTGACGCGCTTCAGCGCGCCCTTGTTCGGCTTGAAAGCTCCAGGCTTGGCCATTCTCTGATCCTTCGTCTCACTTCGCCCGAGTCGAGAGCAGCATGCTCATGCGGTTTCCCGCCTCCTTGGCGGGGGGCCGCTCGACCTTCGCGATCTCATCGAGTGCTTCCGCGAACCGGTGGAGCAGGTCGACCCCCAGCTCGGGGTGCCGCTGCTCACGGCCTCGGAAGATCATCGTCACGAGTACCTTGTGTCCCGCATCCAGGAACCGACGCGCGTTCTTGAGCTTGACCTCGAAGTCGTGCTTCTCGGTCTTCGGGCGCATCTTGACTTCCTTGCGCTTCAGGACCTTCGTCTTGCCCTGCTTCTTGGAGGAGGTGTACTTGAACTTGCCGTAGTCCATCAGCTTGCAGGTCGGGGGCTCGGAGTTGGGGTTCAACTCCACGAGGTCCAGATCCTGCTCTTCGGCGAGTTCCAGAGCGGCGGTGAGGTCGATGACTCCGACCTGCTTGCCGTCCTCCCCGATCAGTCGTACCTGTCCGGGACTCGGTCGGTCGATGACCCGGTACTTGGCCGGCTCGGCGATGCTAGCCTCCTGCTTGTTCTCGGGAGATGGCCCCCCGTGTGTCCTCCCGTGCGCTCATCCCGAGCCGCCGGGGATCGCGCGCGCGCCCGGTGAGGGGACTGTCCTCCCCCACGGGCGGAGACCGTCTCCGCCCCCCCGGACTCTCCGCGACATTTCCCCTCGGCCGAGAGGCGGAGCGAGTCCCCCCCGGTCCGGAGGTCTCCTGCGCCGTGAGTGCACGATGGGGAGTGCGCCTGGACCGGAAGTCCGGTCAGGACGTGCGGATGGAACCCGAAAACGGGCCCGAATTCCACCCCCGAATCCTCGGAAACCGCCGGGAAGGGCAGGCTTCGGAGGTTGCGGTCAATCGGCGCCGGGCTCCGGCTGGGCGGTCGCTCTCGGGGAGATGCTGAGGCCGATCTCCTCCAACTGGGCGGAGGCGACCTCTCCCGGGGCTCCCGTCAGGGGGCAGCCCCCCCGCTGGGTCTTCGGGAAGGCGATGACCTCCCGGATCGAGGTGTCCCCGGCCAGGATCATGGCGAGGCGGTCGATCCCGAGGGCGATCCCCCCGTGAGGAGGCGCGCCGTACTTCAGCGCCTCGAGGAGGAAGCTGAACTTCTCCTTCGCCTCCTCGGAGGAGAGGCCGATCCGCCGGAAGACCCGCTCCTGGAGCTCCCTCTGGTGGATCCGGATGCTCCCGCCTCCGATCTCGAAGCCGTTCAGGACGAGGTCGTAGGCCCGGGCACGCACGGCGAGGGGCTCGCTCTCCAGCCGGTCGGCATCCTCGGGGTGCGGCGAGGTGAAGGGGTGGTGACAGGGGGTCGGGTTTCCCTCGTCGTCCGACTCGAAGAGCGGGAACTCGGTCACCCAGCAAGGCGCGAGCTTCGCGGGATCGGCGTGTCCCTCCCGACGGGCGATTTCCTTTCGGAGCGCGTTCAGGGCGTTGTTCACCACCCCACGCGAGCCGTCCGCCACGAAGAGGAGGAGATCGCCATCCTCCGCGGAGGTCCGCTCGGCGACCAGCTCCAATGCCTCCCCCTCGAGGAAGCGGCTCAAGGGCCCGACCCATCCATCCGCATTCGTCTTCACCCAGGCGAGCCCCCCCGCCCCGTAGGTCTTCGCGAGGGCCTCGAGCTCGGTGATGACCTTGCGGGACCAGGCTCCCCCGCCGGGCACCCGGAGCGCCTTCACCTGTCCACCCGCCTCGACCGCGCCGGTGAAGATGTTGAAGGGGATTCGATCGACGAGGTCGTCGAGGGTCTCGAGGCGCAGGGGAGACCGCAGGTCCGGAGCATCGGTGCCGTAGACCGAGACCGCCTCCTCGTAGGAGAGACGCGGGAACGGAGTCGTCACCGTGACGCCGCTGATCTCCCGGATGAGGTGGGCCACCATGCGCTCCACCACGTCGATGACATCGTCCTCCTCCACGCAGGCGAGCTCGAGGTCGAGCTGGGTGAACTCCGGCTGGCGATCGGCGCGGAGATCCTCGTCGCGGAAGCAGCGGACGACCTGCATGTAGCGGTCGAAGCCAGCGACCATGAAGATCTGCTTGAAGATCTGGGGCGACTGAGGGAGGGCGTAGAATTCTCCGTGATTGAGGCGGCTAGGGACGAGGAAGTCCCGGGCTCCCTCCGGAGTGCTCTTCGTGAGGACGGGAGTCTCGAGCTCGACGAACCGCTCGGCGTGGAGGAAGTTCCGCATCTGGTGGAGGAGGTCGGAGCGCATGAGGAACCGGTTCTTGACCGAGTCCCGGCGCATGTCGAGGAAGCGGTAACGGTACCGGAGCTCATCGGTGATCTCTCCCCCCCCGATCTCGGAGAGGTCGAAGGGGAGCGGAGGGCAGTCGCCGATGATCTCGACCGAGCGGGCCCTCACCTCGATGTCTCCCGTGGTCAGCTTCGGATTCCGCATCCCCTCCGGTCGGAGCTCGACCGTACCGATGACGCGGAGGACCTGCTCGCTGCGCAGGGTCGGTGCCGCCCCCCCGAGCTCCTCGGGGTTCAGCGTGATCTGGGTCCGACCGTACCGATCGCGAAGGTCCACGAACCCCACGCCGCCGTGGTCTCGGACCGCATCCACCCATCCGATCAGGGTGGTCGTCTCGCCCTCGTTCTTCGCGGTCAACTCACCGCAGGTCTGGGTCCTCAGCATGGCGGTACGCTTCCTTCGAGTGGTTCGAGGGTTGGGGGGCGGTCGGGCTGCGCCATCGAGCGTGGAGCGGCTCCCGCCCCGGGGCCGCAGGATTCTAGACGGAGAGCAGGAATTCGTCCCCCTCTGTAGAGAATCACGACGAGGGAACTCCACGATCACGCCGCGGAGCCTCGGCCGAGAGGGACTCTCCCGGGGCGATCCCCGCCGCGGCGAGGATCTCCTCCCCGCCGCCCAGCCCCTCGATCAGGGCGGCCGCGGTGGTCGAGAGAGGAGATGCGGCGCCCCAGCGGAGGAGCTGTCGCCCGGCCGCCCGGCGCAGCCCGGCGGCGGCCTGGTGATCCCCCACCGTCTCCCGTGCCTCTGCCCAGAGCGCCAGGAGCTCGATCCGACCCAGCTCGACCCCGGAGCGCACGAGCTTCCGCCAGCCGAGGCGGGCGGAGCGCTCGGCCCGGGTCGCGTCCCCGCCTCGCAGCAGGGAGAGGCGGAGGGGGATCGTGGCGCTCAGGGGGAGGGCGCGGACGCGGAGCGCGTGAAAGAGGGCCTCCTCATGCAGCTGCACCGCTTCATTGGCGTCCCCGCGTCGGGCCGCGGCTCGCCCGGCGTCGAGGAGGGCCGCCGCGTGCTCCTCTCCCGAGGGCTCGGCGTCGATCCACGGGTCCGGCCCGGCGGCGGGGAGATGTCCCTCGATTCTCTCCGCCTCGGTCTTCGCCCCGAGGGTGCGGAGGATGCGGGCGCGCTCCCGCCAGAGGGGGGCGAGCCGTTCGGGAGCGAGATGCTCCCGGGACTCCGCCGTGGCGGTGTCCAGAGTCGTGAGCGCGGCGCGCGGGTCGCCGCACCGGAGGGCGAGTCGCGCCCGGAGCGCGCCCCAGCGAACCCAGCCGTCGGCCCATTCACCGGTGCGCTCTCCCGGGTGGGCGGCGCCATCCAGGAGTCGACCCGCGCGCGCGAGCTCTCCCATCCGGAGCATCAGCTCCGCCTCGAGGAGCGCGGCCTCCCACCGCCAGCGGGGGTCGGGGTCGTTCGGGGCACGGCGGGCGATCTCCACGAGGCCGCCTCGCGCTTCCCGGATCCAGCCGCCATCGGTCATGAGGGCCGCGCGCACCCAGAGGAGCCGGGAGCGCTCGCTGCGCCCCCCCGCTCGGCCCTGCAGGTCCTCGGCTCGATCGAGGGTTCGTTCGGCGCGGGTCCTGCGCCCCCGCAGCCGTTGGACTTCCGCGAGATCCAGGAGCACCCGGGACTCTTCCAGGGGGCGCCGCTCCCGCGCGAAGAGGTCCGCCGCCAGTCGATAGGCGAGCTCGGCATCGGCGACGCGACCGGCGAGGAGGGCCCGCCGTCCGAGGAGTCGAGAGACCCACGGAGCGAGTCCCGTGCCCCCCTCCTCCAACGAGGGGAGCCCGGCGCGGAGGAGCTGCTCCGCCCGAATCGTCTGACCGAGGGCGATCGCGTGGTCGGTGAAGAGCCCGAGCTCGATCGCTCGATCCCGAGGGTCGCTCGGCGCCGGGAGACGACCGAGGGCCACCCACGCCTCCGCGGCCTCCTCCGGTCTTCCGCGAAGCAGGGAGCCTTCCGCGATCAGTCGCCAGTGTCCACGAACGAGTCCGGGCGCCACCTCCGTGGGGAGAAGGGAGAGGGTTCGCTCGAGGATGGGGAGGCCTTCTTCCGGGCGGCCATCCCTGAGGAGCAGGCCCCCGAGAAGGAGCGACAGCTCCGCTCGGGGCACAATGGCGTCCGGGGAGCCCGCGAGGCACTCCTCGGCGTAGCGCCACTCCGCCTCGGCCGCGGTGGGGTCGCCGCGACGGAGGAGCATCTCACCGAGAGCGCGGTGGAGGCGGACCCGCTCCGATCGATCGAGCCCGGTGACACGATCGGTCCGGCAGAGCTCATCGAGGCGGCGACCGAGCCTCAAGGGCACGCCCGGATCGGAGAACTCATCATGGCGAGCGATGAGGCGGATGAGGCCTCTCGCACCGCCGGACGGGTCCTCAGCCTCGACCTGATGCTCGGCGACGCGTGCCCTCTCCTCAAGGCTCGCTTCGCTGGGGAGGGAGGAGGCGAGGCTCCTCCCCAGCGCCGTGTGCCACTGCCGGCGTCGATCGGGGGCGAGGTCGACGAGACAGGCGAGCCGCTGGAACTCCCGGACGAAGGCGTACTCCCCTCGGCTCGCATCCCGCCGGAGCCAACGCTCTCGGACCAGACTCGCCAACAGCCCGGGGAGCTCCCCCGCGCCCAGCGCGAGGAGCTCTCGGAGGATGGGGACGGAGACCCCTCCTCCGGCCACGGCGATCAGGGAGAGCACCGCGCGTTGGGAGTCCCCGAGTCGACGCAACCCGCTCCGGGTGCGTCGGACGATGGGAAGCTCCGCGGAGTCCGGGAGGCGCTCCCACGACCAGTGCCCCCGAGGGCGGGCCAGCTCCCCGCGACGGATCCGAGCCGCGAGGACCGACTCGAGCGGGCCGTGCCCTCCGTCGCAAGACTCGAGGAGACGACCGACCTCATCGTCGTCGAGCGTCAGTCCGGGGAGACGGCGGCGCACCCCGAGGCGGAGGATCTCCTCGGTCAAGGTCGGCACCGGCATCCGCTCCACCCAGGCCCGCGTGTCCGGTCGATCGAGCCAGTCGCTCGCCCACGCATTCGTCTCTCGTCCGGCGAAACCGATCCAGAGGACCCGATCGAGGTCGACGATCCGACGCTCCTGAGCGACCACCTCCTTGAGGACCTCGATGGTGACGGGGTCCGCGCTCTCCAGTCCTTCCGCGAGGACGACGATGGGATGGCAGGCAGCGCGGGCGGAGATGGCCCGCAGCAGGGCGCCGGCCGCGATCCTGCCGCTCGGTGCTCGCGAAGGCCGGGAGCCATCGAGCGCCTCGATCTCCACCGCGAGCTCCTGCACTCCATCGGCTCGGCGGAGATTCCAGGGGAGGATCCGGGCTCCCCGCACCTGGAGCTCTCGGATGATCTCTCGGCGGGCGAGTCGACGATCGGAGGCGTGGTCCGCCTCCACGAGGAGCATTCCGGAGCGCTGCGTGCTGGCCGCGATGGATCGCAGGGGAGACTCCGCCCCGGGCAGGAGATCCGGGGCCGCAGTGCGTGACCACGCCTCGTGGATCGGGCTCGTCCACTCCACCCGATCCGCGAAGTGCCGACTCGCCGCATCCGTGATCGACTGCCACTCGGTCCCCCCACGCAGCCGGATGTGAGCGAGGAGGCTGGTGCGGGACTCCGGCGAGGCGTCGCGGTGCGGCCAGGACTCGAGGAGGAGGGACCGAACCTCCTCCGCGTCCGCGGGACGATCCTCCGCCCGCTTCTCGAGCAGGGAGAGGAGCAGCTGGGCGATCGGGGCGGGGACCGCCGGTGCGATCGTCCGAGGATCGATCGCTTCGGTCCGAAGGTGTCCCTCGAACACCTCCGTGTGACGATTCCCATCGAAGGGGAGGATGCCGGTCAGCAGCTGGTAGGCGAGGACCCCGAAGGAGTAGAGGTCCCCCCGCCGATCGAGGCGGCCACCGAGGAGGCGCTCCGGCGCCATGTAGTGGGGCGTCCCGAGGATCTTCTCCTCCGGCGGGCGCCCTTCCGGGTGGGCGAGCCCGAAGTCGAGGAGGCAGAGCCGATTCCCTTCGCGCCCGAGAGGCTCGCGCCAGCGCAGGTTGTCCGGCTTGATGTCTCCGTGCACCCACCCCTGACGATGAAGGAAGGCCAGAGCGCGGAGGAGGTCGCAGAGCGCGGTGATCCGGTCACTCTCAGGGAGGTTGCGGCCGCCGCGGTGCAGACTCGGACCCTGCAGGAGATCCGCGGTGAAGAAGCTGCCGGAGCGATCCTCCAGGGCGCCGTACTCATGAACCCGGAGGATGTTCGGATGCTCGAAGCGAGCGAGGATGGAGAACTCCCTCAGGTGGCGGGTCTCCTCCGCTCGGACCGGATCCCCACCCGGGACCCACTTCAGGGCGCGCTCACAGCCGTCCCGGAGATCGAGGACCCGGTAGACCTGCCCCATCCCCCCCCGTCCGATCTCGTCGAGGAGCCGATACCTCCCCTGGAGCTCCGCCGGAGGAGGGTCGAGGTCGAACATGGTCACCGCATCTTCCTCTCACGGGCGTTCTCCGGATTCGGGGCGGGGGCCCTCATCCGAAGAATACGACACTCCCGGTCGATCGTCGGGCGCAGCCTCGAGGAGTTGCCGCCACGCCTCAAGGAAGCGCGGGGTGGGAAGCCCGGAGAGCCCCTGAAGCCGCTCTGGATCCCGCTCTCCCGCCAGAAACGCCGTCCGGAGGGGCTCCGGGACCTGAACGGATGCGGAGCAGCGCCCTTTCAGCACGTCGACGACCTCCCGAGCCTCCGTGACGAGGTGCGCCCCGTCCCGGATCAGCTGATGACAGCCCCGGTGGGAAGGACCGTCGGCCGGGCCCGGGAAGGCGCAGACCTCTCTCCCCTGTTCCAGAGCCCAGCGGGCCGAGGTCAGGGAGCCGGAGCGCTCCGTCGCCTCGACGACGACAAGCCCCACGCTCAGGGCGGTGATCAGGCGGTTCCGCCGCGGGAAGTGGTGCCGACGCGGCGGGGCCCCCACCGGCAGCTCGGAGAGAAGGGTGCCGCCCGCCCGGATGATGCGACACGCGAGGGCGAGGTTCTCCGCCGGGTAGACTCCCGGAAGGCCATTTCCAAGGACCGCAATCGGCTGCCCTCCCCCGCGGAGGGCACCTTCGAGGGCGGCTCGATCGACGCCCCGAGCGAGCCCGCTGACGACGGTCCAGCCCCCCTCCGAGAGCTCTCGCCCCAGGCGGGAGGCAGAGCGCAGCCCCGCCGCGCTGGCTCGACGGCTTCCCACGACCGCGACGGCGGGAGAAGGACCCGGGGGCGCACCGGCCCGGGTGAGGACGCGGGGGGGGCTCGGGATGGAGAGAAGGGCGACGGGGAAATCTGGGCTCTCCCGCGTCATCGTCCTGAGGGCAGCTCGGATTTCACAAGTCATTCGTATCGTGTGGCTTAGGTGGGCCGGCTCCGGGCGGTCGCGACCGGGGTACGCGTTCATGACGCCTCCGCTGGGATCGCCCGCGAGGAAGTATCATGAAGGAGCGGCGCTTCGGATGCAGTCGCCCTCCTCCCCGGCGGCCCATCTTGACCTTCCGTCGGATCGTGGACTACGATCCGAGATCCTGCCCGCATCGTTTCCCGATCAATTCAGCCGAGAGCCGTCATGCATCCTCAGAGCCCGCTCACCACCAACACTCTGGACGACCCGCTGCTCGGCCCGTCGGAGGCGGCGCGGGCCCTGCGTCGCCGTCTCCCGCGGATCGCGGCTGCGTCGAGCAGTGTCGTCATCGAGTCGGAGTCGGGAAATGGCCGGGAAGCGATCGCGCGCCGTGTTCATGACCTCTCCCGGCGGAGCCGTGAGGCCTACTTCAACTTCGATTGCTCCTGCGTCCCGGAGGATCTCCTGCCGCGGGAGCTCTTCGGGCACCGCGCCGGGGCCTTCACCGGTGCGGACGAGGATGATCCCGGCAAGCTCCGAGCGACCTCAGGCGGGACCTTCTGCCTCCAGCACATCGATCTCCTCCCCAACTCCGGGCAAGGGTCGCTGTTGCGGGCCATCCAGCAGAAGGAAGTGATCCCGCTCGGGGCTTCGAAGGCGGTCCCGATCGATCTCCGATTCCTGGCGACGAGCGGTCGATCTCTCGATGAACGGGTCGACGCCGGCGCGTTTCGGGAAGATCTGTACTACCGGCTGATCGTGGTCCTCGTGAAGTTCCCCCCGCTGCGGGAGCGACCAGAGGACATCAGCTTCTATCTGGATCACTATCTGCGGCGCTCCTCCCGCCGCGAGCGGCGTCCGGTCCCGACGCTTCGCGAGGATCTGCGCTCGCTGCTGCTGCGGCACCGCTGGCCGGGAAACCTGGTCGAGCTCCATGGCGCGGTGGAGGGGCTCCTCGCCTTCTCCGATAGAGACTTCCTGACCCCCCATCAGGCACCCCCCGCGCTTCTGCAGCGCCTCGAGAGGGGGGCAGAGTCGGACAACCCGGTGCGCGAGATCCAACTCCCCTCCGAGCTGACCTACAAGGCGGCGCGCGAGCTCTTCGAGCGTCAGTTGCTCCAGCAATCATGGCGAGAGTCCGGCTACGACCGAAATGCCCTCGCGGATCGCCTCGGACTGCAGATGCACCAGCTGCGGCATCTGATCAAGCGCCTCCAGATCGACCTCCGCGACGGCCGGCCGAACGACTGCCTCTAGGCCTTCGGGGCCCCTCCCAGCCCGCTTTCACCTCTGCCCGGGATCTTCGCCGCGCTGATGAACAAAGGACCTTGGGTTTCCATGAGAAACCGGTCTGCTCCGGTCGGATCCAGCGATCAAGATCGAACGATCCAGAAGGCGTTCCGGAGAAAAGTTCACCGACGGTGCACGGAAATGCGCAGGTCTGCCCCGGTGCAACCCCGTGGATTGCCCAGCGCTTGGACGGAGGAGGCCTACTTGTCCACAGAACGAGAGCGAAGCCTGTGGACCCAGTCGGTGCCTTGCGATCTCCTGCCCGCTTTCGTGTATTTCTGCCGATGGAGAAGAGCTCGGTCGGTAGTGAGGCCGGCGAAAACAACCTGACTTTCCTGACTTAGGTGACGAACTACGAAACTGGAACTCGACTTGCAAACTCTCTTCCGTGCAGGCCAGAACGGCCTGTCGAGGAGAAAGGAGACCTCAAGTGGGGAACCCGCAAGTCCAGAAGAAGTCCTCTCGGGAGCTCGTGGGGGCACGCCGCGCCACGATCACCCGGCGCAGGGAGTTCCAGGTCGAGAACTTCAGCAGCGTGCGGGACTGGGTGCACTTCTGCGTCGAGTTCGACCTGAAGATCTGCAGCTGCTGCCGGGGGCGCGCTCGCATCTCGGCGGGTGCACCCAGCGAGTGGAACTGCAGCGCCTGCGAGCAGAGTCCCCCTCTCTCCCCCCTCCCGATTCACCCCGATCTCTGGCGGACCCTCGTCACGCGTCAGCCGACGCGGTCGACCTGCCCGGTCTGCCAGGAGCGGATCCCCCTCAGCGACTGCTGGATCTCCGAGGATGCCCGTCGCCTCTACTGTGCGCGTCACCTCCGACCCATCGAGACGCGGGATCGTCTCCGCCTCGTGACGGCCGCCCTCGACTCCATCGGTTGTTGTCGGGAGAACCCCACCGATGCACGGGGAGACCGCTCGGGGCTGCCTCTCGACTCCGCGCATGCCCGCGATCAACTCGCCGGGCATCTGCGGGGAGATCGTTGCGGCACCTGTCCCCACAACGGGAAGGCGATCTACCAGCAGGGACGACTGGTCGAGATCGATGGGGATCGCCGCCGGTGCACGACCTCACCGGACGCCCTCAACTGCGCTGACATCGATCACTGACCTCGACATTCACGCACGCATGATCGTGGGCCGATCGGGAGTCCCCCCCCGGTCGGCCCGTCCTCCCTTCCCTCCTCCGGCGCGTGGCTCCCGACCACCCGCCTTGCTCTAGAGTGCCTCCGGAGACTAGAATTCCCGAAGGAACCTCGGCCGCCGCGGGCCGGGATCGTCCCAGCGGGCACGAGCCCGGAAAGGAAGAGAGTCAGATGAACGGAACTAGGAAGCTCTTTGTCCTCGTTCTCTGCGGAGTCCTGCTGACGAGCGGGACCGCCTTCGCGTGCTACAGTCACTTCTTCGATGAGGTCTATGCGAGCGTCATCGGGCAGAAGCTCGACAAGTCCCAGATGCGCGCGATCCAGCAGTTCAAGCAGGACTTCGCGGTCTCCAAGCGTCAGGACCACTCCCAGGGCCTCTGCGATGCCGACCATGATCGACATGTTCCGAAGTTCATCGCCAGCGCCGCGGGGGTCCTCGATGACGCCCAGTTCGCCGCCGTGATGAAGCGGGAGAAGACCGAGACGGAGAAGCTCCGCTACGAGATCTTCCGACTGAAGGAGGAGCTCGCGGAGATCAAGGCTCTGGTCGAAGCGCTGAAGCAGCGCTGATCCCTCAGATCCATCAGATCCCTCGAATCGACCGTCCTTTCATGCTGGACGAGAACGATGCCGACGGGCCGCGCGGGAGTCTTCCGCGCGGCTCGTCCGCATCTCCGCCCGGGAGCTCGCCAGGCCGGGAGCGGGGGCTCGGCGGCCCATCGCCTGAGCTTGGTGGCCCTCTCACCGCTCGAAGGGGAAAGGCGACTCCGATGACCTTTCCCTCGACGAGACTCACTGCGGGCTCTCCCGGCATTCTGCTCCTGCCGCTCCTCCTCACGGTCTCGTCGGTGATCTCCGCGCAGACCGGAGAGGATGAGTCGCCGCCTCCACGACCGGCCGGCGTCGAGCTGGCCCGCTCGATCGCGGGATCCCCCGACTTGGGGGTCGGGGAGCTGGTCCGCCGCCTCGCCATCGCCCACGATGTCCGGATCGAAGGCTACGAGGCGCGCCTCGGAGAGCTCCTCGGGCGTCTCGGCGCCGCTCCAGCGCCGACCACGCCGATGGATCAGGCCCTTCGCCTCCAGCAGGTGCTGCACGAGGAGCTCGGCCTCCGGGCCAGCGACGACCTCTCGGACCCGGAGAACCTCCACCCTCCCCGGATCCTCGCGCGACACACCGGCTACTGCATCGGGCTGACGCTGCTGCATCTCGATCTCTGCGAGCGGCTCGGCTGGGAGGCGAAGGCGGTCTCCTCCCCTCGCCACACCTTCCTGCGCATCGGAGCCGCAGATCCGGTCAACGTGGAGCTGACCCGAGGCGGGGCGATCCGCTCCGATGAGTGGTACCGGCAGCGATCCGGATCCGTGGTCGAGGGGACTCCGCTGCGGGAGCTCTCGATGGTCGAACTCCTCGGGCATGTCGTGAACAACCTCGCCTATGTCGAACTCGCCCGGGGGAAGCCGGATGCGGGGGTCGCGCTCGCGAGGTCGGCTCTCGAGCTCGATCCCGATTGCGTGGAGGCGATGATCAACCTCGGAGTCGGCTGCGCTCGGGCCGGACGCCTGGAGGAGGCTCTGACCGCCTTCACCCAGGCCCAGGCGCATTGGCCGGGGGACGCGGAGGTGAGGCTCAATCGGGCGAACGCGCTGCTGGGCCTGGGGAGAGGGAGTTCCGGGATCGCGGAGCTCTGCGCGGCGGTCCGTCTCCCGAGCGCCAACGAGGCCGTCCTCCGGGCCATCGCCTCGATCCGAGACCGCCTGGATCCGGTCCGGCGCTGGTCCGACCGTCAGGCGCTGACCGACGCCCTCCTCGGGGCGAGGATCATCCGTCGAGGATCCTCGGCCGGTCTGGTCGGGACCTACCACGCGGGAATCGACCTCGCCGATCCCCGCCTCGTGAGGGTCGATCCTCGGATCGAGTTCCATTGGAAGCGCGGCGCCCCGGCGACAGGCCTGCCGACCGATCGATTCTCGGTCTCCTGGCGGGGCATCCTCCGGATCCCGGAGCGTGCGCTCTGGTCCTGGATGGTGATCTGCTCCGACGGAGTGCGCCTGCGGATTGACGGCCGTCTCGTGATCGACGCATGGAGGACGACCGGGGACAACTTCCCCAGCGCGGACATCCCTCTCGAGGCGGGCCTGCATGAGATCGAGATCGATTACTATGAAGCGATCGACAGCGCGGGAATCGCGGTGATGCTGTATTCGGACCGGCGGGAGGAGCCCTACGACCTCGCTCCTCTGCTGCTCCACCTGGCGGAGCCGATCCCCGAGACCGCCCCCCCCACGGGGAGAGGAGAGCGTCAATGATCCGGCCATCCTCACCGAGCCGACGCGGAGCGCGCGCTCGCCTGCTCGTCCTCGGCGCCCTCCTCCCGCTCTGGGGAATCGGCTGCGTCGGGGGACCGGGCTCCTCGGAATCCGGGAGTCGAGGCGAGTCGGTCGGTCCTGGCCCCACCCGCGCCGGAGGGCCGGTGCGCCGCCCCGAGGCTCCGGCGGAGGGGATCCGATGGAGCGTCCCGATCACCTACCACGGGGTCGAGGTCCGCTTTCAGCTCCTCCCTACCGGGGAGCCGTCTCCGCCGCAGGTGCGACGCTCGGAGTTCGGGGACGCGCTGACCTGTGGTGGCATCGCCCTGCAGCACGAGTTCGGGCGCTTCCGCGCCGCGGGAGATGCCCGGTACGACCTCCGGGAAGGGAGCCGTGTCTTCGTGTTTCGTCCCCCGTCCCCCTCCGCTCCCTGGAGGACGCAAGGGGAGGGCTTCCGCTTCACCTGGGAAGGGAACGCCGCGTCTCCGGTGGTCCGGGAGGACCGCCTCGACGGCACGATCATCTGGACCTTCCGACGCTCCACGCTGACCCTCGAGAGGGGTGGAGTCCTCGTCCACCGCCACCGAAGAAACGAGCGACGACTCCCGCTTCCGGTCGCGCTGGCCATCGAGCCCGATGGATCGATCGGTCGGATCGTCCCGGGGGGGGGAGTCTCTCCGTGAGCCCCGGCGCCACCCCACCCGCCCGGCTGCTCGATCGGACACCCGAGGAGGCCCGTCGCCTCCTCGAGGGCTGGCTCGCGGAGGAGGGTGAACCCCGGTACCGCGGTGAGCAGATCCTGCGAGAGCTCTATCTCAATCGTCGCGCCGATCCGAACGCCATGACCGCGCTCCCCCGCGCACTTCGGGAGCGACTCGGGGCAGAGCTCCTCGCGGAGCCTCTCCAGCAGGATCTGGTGCAGGTCTCGACCGACGGGACCCGGAAGTTCCGGTTCCGGCTGGCGGATGGTGCCGCGATCGAGTCGGTCTGGATCCCGAGCGGAGAGCGCGGGACCCTCTGCGTCTCCAGCCAGGTCGGCTGCGCGGCGGCCTGCAGCTTCTGCGCGACGGGCACCCTTGGCCTCTCGCGGAACCTTCACCCCTCGGAGATCCTCGGGCAGTGGCTCCACGTCGACCGGAGCGTGCGGGAGCAGGAGCTCGGCGCCGTGACCCAGATCGTCTTCATGGGGATGGGAGAGCCGCTTCACAACTGGCCCCATCTCTCGACCACGCTTCGCACCCTCACCGCGCCGGAGGGGTTCGAGTTCAGCCCTCGGCGGGTCACGGTGTCCACCGTGGGGATCGCGCCGAAGATCCCGGCGCTCATCGAGGAGTTCCCGCAGGTCCGGCTGGCTCTCAGCCTCCACTCGGCGATCGAGGAGACCCGCGCGAGGATCGTGCCCGTCACTCGGCGCCACCCCCTCACGGAGCTTCGGGAGGCGCTCTCCAGCATTCGCGGCGACGCGCGCCGCCTCAGCATCGAGTACGTCGTGCTCCCCGGAGTCAATGACGCGCCGGAGGAGGCCGCCGCCCTCGCCCGCTTTGCAGACGAGTTCGGGGCGCATGTGAACCTGCTCCCGTTCCATCCGTTCGAGGGGGCGCCGCATGCGCCGTCGACTCCGGAGGGGATCGCGCGCTTCGCCCGCGCGGTGAGCGCCCGGGCGCGATCTCCGGTGACGGTTCGCCGCAGCCGGGGCCTCGACATCGACGGGGCGTGCGGACAGCTGGCCCTGAAGGGCGATGCGGATGGAGAGAGCGGCGTGCGCGGTGACCGCGCACGCCGCTCCCCCTGAACTTCCGGCCAGCGGGGCTCAGCCCCGGAGGCTCGGATCCGCTGACCCGGCCCGGAACCGCGGCCGGGCGCCTAGCTGCCTTCCGGCTTCGGGGTCGGCTTCTTCGGCTGGGGCTTCTTCGGTTGGGGCTTCTCCCAGACCGGCTTCTTCTCCTCGGCCGGCGGCGGCTCGGCCTCGGCGCTGTCGCCTTCCTTGGCGGCCGCTCCCTGGCCGATGATCGCCGGATCGTAGGAGGGGCCTTCCGGCCGCGCGAAGGTGCTCGCCGGGAGTCCCCCGTTGAGGACGATCTCGGTGTAGTTCTTCTCGAGAGTCAGCTCGCCGTCCTCGAAGATCCGTTGGGTCGTCGCGTGGCGCACGAACTTCGAGGGGTCGTCGCGGAAGCGGATCGGCAGGTAGTCATCGAAGGTGACCTCCTTGCTGATGACCGCAGGCGGGGCGCCCTCGCTCCAGACCTTGGAGAGGAGCAGGCCGTCCTCGGCGGAGAAGGTGTAGCGGAGGACCTGATTGCCGGCGAAGCTGTGGAGCTCCGCGACCTCGACCGGCTTGCCGTTGCGCTCTTCGGCGCCCACGTACTTCGCGGTCCAGCCGTTCTCCTTCCAGGTCGAGAAGAAGTCGTCGATGTGCTTGTCCCAGACGAAGACCGTCAGGGTCTTGCCGGTCAGGCTGCTGACATAGCCCATCGCCTTCACCCACGCCTCGTTGCCGTCGTAGACCTGCGTGAAGGTCAGGGGAACACCGTTGTTGGTGAGACCCATGCCGTCGGGGAGCTCCCACTCCTCGCGGATCTTGACCGGGCGCTCGAGGAAGCGGGACATCTTCATCAGCGTCTCGCCGGTCGGCGTGAGCTTCTTGTTGGTGAAGCGCTCGACACGATCCTTGATCGCAGCGAGGGAGTCCTTCCCCCCGATCGCCCCGAGGTAGCGATCGATGAGCTCGACCGCCTTCTCATCGCTCTCGTCGATGCCGGCGAGCTTGTCCAGGTCGATCTCTCCCGCCTCGGGCGCGGGCTTCGGCTCGTCCTGGGCGAAGCCTCCGGTCGGGAGCGCGAGGCAGCCCAGAAGGGCCAGCAGGAGGAAGCCGGGGAAACGGCGTGCGAGAGTCAGCGAAGACATCGGTTCGATTCCTTTCCGGGCGGGACCCAACCTGGGTCCCCCACCCCGGATCGGTCGGAGCCCTGCTCCTTCCGATCCACTCCAGCCGGGCCGGAGGCTCTGTGATTCTCGGTTCGATCCCCGGTCCGGGCCCACGGGAGCACAGGGGACATCGGGGGCTAGGTACCTTGGTCGAGAGACGGTTCGGAGAGACGATCTCGGGATTTTCCCACCCCAGCTTCGTCGAGGGTCGGAGAGGCTACCGAAGGCCCTCTTCCGAGTCAAAAGGCGCGCCCGGCGGCTCCTCAGGCTCACTCAGGGTGGCGGAGCTCTCCACGAACCCCGTGTAGCGGGAGTCGAAGGTCGCATCGGCGAAGAAGTGGCCGTAGCCCTCGGTTTCGAGCCACGCGCGCACCGTCTCCAGCGGGACGAAGAGCCCCATGTGGGGAACGACCATCGGCTGACGCTTGCCGTAGGTGTAGATCATGCTGCTGATCCCCACGAGGCGACCGGTGCCGTGGTCGAAGATCCCGCCGCCCGAGTTCCCGAAGAAGGTCGGCGCATTCACCATCCAGAACCGAGTGCCGGAGACCATCTTCTCCTGGCTGGAGATCTCTCCCACCGAGGGGAGCGGCTTGTTCCCGAGCGGGCAGCCGACCGCATAGACCGGATCGAAGATGTCGAGGAGGGTGACCTCCTTGCGGCTGGCGAGCTCCGCGACGAAGGGCCACGGGGCATCGAGGTCGACCCGCAGGAGGGCGAGGTCGTGCTCAGGATCCTCCTCGAGCACGACGGCCCGATGGGAGCGAAGCTGGAGGCGATCGGTCTCCGGGTCCAGGAACCGAAGATCCTCCACGAGATCCCGGCGGACGGCGTCCGGGTCCATCACCTCGTGCACGACGTGATGCGCGGTGAGGATGAAGGTCCGGGAGATCCCCTCGCGGTTCGGCGGATCGGACCGGACGACGACGCCGCTGCCGACGGTCCCGTTCCCGCGGAGCTGAACCACGGGGTAGATCATGCGGCGCTTCATGTCGTTCGGCTGACGGTCGAGGCGCGAGGCGAGCGAGTCGACCCGGGAGTGGACCTCCTGAGTGGCGTTCGCCGCCACACCGTCGATCCGGGTGAGACCATGCTCGATGAGGCTCCGCATCTCCTTGGAGTGATCCGCGAGGGTCTCGAGCAGCGCGTGCCGCTCCCGCTGCAGACTCGTCTCGGTGCTGGCGCGGAGGTCACTCTCGACTTCCAGGACGCTGCCATGCGCCGCCTCGATCTCGTCCCGAGTCTGGCACTGCTCCAGCTCGAGGAGGGCGAGGCGGGCCTCGGTCGCGCGACGCGCCTGGTCGATTCCCTCGGTCGCGGCGTGGGCGACGCGCGTGGAGCTCTCCTCCAGTCGGGCATCGAACCAGAGGAAACAGCTGAAGACGATGGCCGTGACCTTCAGGATCTCGGCGATGATCCGGGTGGAACGATCCCCCATGGACACTCCCTCGAGCCAGCTCTCCCCCGCCGGGGCGGAAGAAGAGCGCGCGTGCGGACGCGCCTCCCCCCGCCCACATGGCGACGGGGAGCAGCGTCCGATCGGACGACTTGCTCCTGAAGGGTACGATGCGTCCGACGATTTCGGCAAAAGCCGGGCCCGGGGGCGCGGAAGGGCCGGCTCGACGCCTCAGGGCGAGGGAGGAGCGCCTTCTCCGGCCCCCGTCTCCGGAGCGGACTCCTGCGCTTCCGCGGCGGGCCGCTCCTCGCGGAAGATGAGATTCACGAGGCGGTCGGGGACCACCACCACGCGGCTGGCTCGGCGTCCCTGCGTTCGAGCGAGCACCCGGGGGAGCTTCTCGATCCGGTGGAGGAGCTCCGTTTTCGACAGCTCCTCCTCCAGTCGGAGCCGATCCACGACCCGGTCATCGACCTGAATGACGATCTCTGTCTCCGCCGGCTTGAGGAGCTCGTCGGAGTACTCGGGCCAAGGAGCATCCTCGAGCGGCGAGGTCTCTCCGAGCATCTCCCACAGCTCGCAGGCGAGGTGGGGCGCGAACGGATGGAGCAGGATCACGAAGGCCTTGAGCGTGTCGCGGTCCACCTCCTCCGGCGTGAGCCCCTCGCCCCGAAGCTCCCGGACGAACTCCATGAAGGCACTGACCGCCTTGTTCAGATGGAAGGTCCGCAGCGCGCGGGTGACGCGACGGATGAGTCGGTGCTTCAGGACCAGGGCGCGACGACTGACGAACCGTCCCTGGTCCGCGCGGGCCGCGATCGTGTCGTGAGCCCTGTGCAGGAACCGAGCGCAGCCGCGGAGCCCGCGCTCGCTCCATTCGGTGTCCTCGGAGGGCGGGCCGAGGAAGAGCAGATGGAGTCGCAGGACGTCGGCCCCCCACTTCTCCAGAATCTCCTCGGCGGGAATGCGGGGGCCGCGGTGGGGCGCGGTGAAGTCCCCCTTCTCCACGCTCTGGCCGGGCGCGCGGATCCTGCCCTGATTGAACAGGCGGCGGAACGGCTCCTCGCGAGTGGTCAGACCGAGGTCGTGGAAGAAGTAGGAGAAAAAGCGGACATAGAGCAGGTGGAGGATCGAGTGCTCGATGCCGCCCACGCACAGATTGACCGGGAGCCAGCGGGCCCCGATGGACGAGTCGAAGGTCCGCTGATCGTCTTCGGGACTCAGATATCGCAGGTAGTACCAGCAGGAGGCGGCCCACTGCGGCATGGTGTCGGTCTCCCGCTCGGCGTCCCCTCCGCAGTGCGGGCACTCCGTTCGGAGCCAGTCCTCGAGGGTGCTCAGCGGCGACACCCCGGGCTTCGTCTCGGGGGCGCTGGCGAGGCGCGGCAGCCGGACGGGGAGGTCCGTCTCCGGCACAGGCACGACCCCGCAGGTCGAGCAGTGCACGACCGGGATCGGCTCCCCCCAGTAACGCTGTCGAGCGAAGATCCAGTCCCGCAGGTGGAAGTCGGTGCGGGAGTCGAGGACCCCCCTCGCGTCGAGGCTGCTCCGGGCGCGACGCCTCAGGTCGGCCACGGCCCCGCCCTCGGAGGAGCGGCTTCTCCGGCCGCCCCTGCGCCGCTTCTTCCGTCCCCGTCCCTCGAGGCGGCCCAGGTTCTGAGCGATCTTGAAGTGCTCCGCGAACTCCTTCAGCCGCGGGTCGGAGGGGGGGTGCGCGAGGATCGCCCCGAGGCCGATGGAGGGAAGAACGGAGGCGCTGACCCAGATCGGCATCGGCTGCAGCGTGATCGGGTTCAGGGCCCAGGCTCCCGTGGGCATCCCCTCCGGGGTCCCCTGAGCCGCGAGGCGCTCCCGGTCGGTGCGTCGGCGGCTCTCCTCGCGATAGGCCTCCACGTCGTCGCGGTAGAGCTCGTCGCACACCTCATCGATGAGCGGATGCTCGGGGGCGAGAAGGACATAGGTGCACTCTCCCACGATCTCCAGCCGTCGGGTGAAGACCTCGAACTCGTGGGACTCCTCCTGGAACTCGCTCTTGGCCTTGAGGATGAGCTGAAAGCCCTCCTTTCGACCGATCCAGTTCCTCTGGAGCGCCTTCACGCGGGCCGGCCACTTCAGCGACCGCAATCCCTGGTGGAGGCGGTCCGCGAAGGCGGTGGTCCTCACCTTCCACTGCCGACGGCGACGTTCCTCGGACGGGCTCCCGCAGTGGACGCAGCAGCCCTCCGAGACCTCCTCGTTCGCGAGGTTCATCGCGCAGGACGGGCACCACTTGATCGGAGTCTCCTCGAGGACCGCGAGGTCCTGCTCCAGGAGCTTGAGGAAGAGCCACTGCGTCCAGCGGTAGTGCTCCGGCTCCGAGGTTCGGATCTCCGCGTCCCAGTGGACATAGGCCCCGAAGCGCTCCAGCTGGCTGCGCATCCGGGTGATCCCCTGCTCCACGACCTCATGGGGGGCGAGCCCGAGCTCGCTCGCCTCATTCTCGATCCCCACTCCGAAGGAGTCCCAACCGATGGGACGGAAGACCTGCCGCCCCCGGGCGCGTTGGTAGCGCGCCACGGCATCGGTGACGGCGATGCCCCGAAGCTGATTGACGCTGAATCCCCGCGTGGATGGATAGGGGAACATGTCGAGGCAGTAGAACGGTCGCAGGGACGGCTCCTCGTTCCGCCGGGTCGCCTCGACCGAGGCGGGCGCGGGAGTCTCGGACTTCTGAGGGAGAGGCTCGCGCTCTGCGGGGGGGGCGTCCACCGCCTCGGCCTCCGCTTCGGCTTCCGGCTCGGGACGGGCGTACGCGGAGATCTCGCCGTCGAGCCCGGCGTCGAGTGCGTCCTCCGCCGCGTCCTCACGGTCCTCTTCGGCGGGCTCGTCCTCGCTGCTGGCGTCCAGCTCCTCGAGCTCCGGCTCGTCGTCGGGGTCTTCCGCGAGATCGAACGGATCCTCGGGCTCCGCCGGTCCCCTCCAGGGAGCGAGGGAGAGGTCGAGGGGCGGAGGATCGTCCGGTCGACGAACGGCGGGAGAGGACTCTCGACGCGCAGCCCAGATCGCCTGCCACTTCGCCTCTGTGGCCTTGCGGTCGAAGCGAGCAGGGCGCACTTCCGCACCATCGGGGTCGGGCTGGACCGAATCGTCCGGCTGAGGGTCGTCCGGCTGGGACATGCCTGGGGTCCGTTCCGCGCGGCAGAGCCGCCGTCTTCAATGGAGTCCGCTCCGGGCGGGGCCGGGGAGCGGGCGGAGTTCGAGGGTGGTGCGTCCCGTGCCGGGGAGCGCTCGGGCCGGGGACCGGCCGAGAGGCGCGGGAGGGTCGGAATGTTAGCGATCCGCCTCCGCTCCCGCAATCTTTCCGCTTGACTCAACTCCGCCCCCGCCTAGACTTTGGGCCGCTCGGGGTCCCCTCTCGCCCTCGACCCGCCCCCAGGCGCGGGTGGGCCGGACGGAGAAGGATCGGGTATCCTGAAGCAGCCTTGAGCCTGGCTGCGGTCGCGTCTCTTGAAGCAGCCGTTGGCCTCCAAGGGAGCAGGGTCGCCGCACGGGATCGACTCACAGGATCGACGCACGAAAAATCCGGGGGATTAGCTCAGCTGGGAGAGCGCAACACTGGCAGTGTTGAGGTCAGGGGTTCGAGCCCCCTATCCTCCATTTGAAACTCGAGGAGCCTCGCGGGAGACCGCGGGGCTCTTTTCGTTCCGAAGTCAGGCCCCTGCGAGCGCCTCTCCGGTCGTCTTGCAGTTCTGCTCCCCTTGCCGACAATGCGCCTGCAACATCCCGACTCGCATCCCGGGTCTCCCGAGCCCTGCTGCTCGTTCCCCTGCGAAAGGAGCGCCTCCTTGAGGTGCCCGAGGCTCGCCCTTCTGCTTCTCGCCTGCAGCGCTCTGCTGATCGTTGCGTCCCCCTCTCTCGAGCCCGCCCAGATCATCGCCCCCGGGAGCGAGCTCGAGAACGTGCTCGTCTACATTCCGGTGAACGGGGAGATCACTCCGCGCCTCTGCGAGCGCGTGGAGGCCGACATCGCGGCTTGTCTCGAGCGGGGCGTTCGCCACATCGCGTTCGAGATCGACTCCATCGGCGGGGATCTCTCCGCGGCGCTCCAGCTCGCTCGTGAGATCGGACGGGGGCGCTACGCGAGCTACGCGGTGATCGACAATGACGGCGCGGCGCTCGACGCCGCGGCGCTCCTCGCGGTCGCCTGCGAGACCCTTGTCCTCGGGGTGAAGACGAGGATCGGCGGCTTCGATCTCACGCGGCCCCGCTCCGTCCCCCCCGAGGAGCTGGCGGTCCAGCTCGGCCTCTTCGGCGATGCGAACCCCGCCTACCCGTCGGCGATCCTGCGTGCCTGGGTCACCCCCGGGACGCCGGTCACGGCCCTGCGCTACGCGAACGCGAGGGGGCGCCGCACCGAGTACGTCCTGCCGCAGGAGCTCCCGTCCCGACGCGGACCGAACGTCGTGGAGGAGGTGGAGATCCCGTGGGTCGAGATCGCCGAGCTCGACGATCAGGAGGCCCTGAAGTTCGGCCTCGTGAGCGAGATCCATGCGAGCCGGAGCCGCTTCATCACCAGCCACGCTCCAGTCCGGAACCTGAACCCCCTCGACCTCGATGAGGCCCTGGGGCGGAGGGTCGAGGGGGGCGGGGCGGCTCTGGATGTGTTCCGGGACAACCCCTTCCCCCGCTGGTTGAAGTTCCTCCTCATCCTCCTCGGCACGGTCGGGCTCGTCGTCGAAATGAAGCTCCCCGGGACCTTCTTCGGCGGCGCGGTCTTCACCGTCGCGTTCTCGCTCTTCTTTCTAGAGGGCTTCGCGAACCAGATGGTCGGATGGACCGAGATCGTCCTCTTCCCTCTCGCCTTCGTCCTCATCGCGCTGGAGCTCTTCCTCATCCCCGGCTTCGGCGTCGCGGGGGTCCTCGGACTGGTGCTCCTCTTCACGAGCCTGACCCTGGGCCTGATGCCGCAGGAGGCGCCGCTCAGCTGGGGGAGCGTCACGACCGAGCTCTCGAACGTCATCCTCGCTCTCGCCGGCTCCGGGGTCGTGGTCGTCGCGATCCTGCGCCTGCTCCCGGGCGGGAAGGCGGAGCGCGGGGGGGGCCTCATCTCCACCACGCGACTGGACGGGGATGGCCGGGTCCCGGAAGCGGCTCGGGCGATGGGTGACGACGGGGGCGAGCTGGTCGGGAGACGCGGCACGGTGGAGCGGGATCTGAGGCCGGCCGGAAAGGTCATCTTCGACGGGGAGTCGCTCCCCCGGGATGTCGTGGCCCGGGGGGCGTTCGTACCCCGCGGGAGCCGCGTGGAAGTGCACGAGGTCGAGGGGAATCGAGTGGTCGTCGACACGATCGAGGAGACCCCATGAGCCCCTGGTTCCGCGAGGTCCTGCTCGTCCTGTTCTCGATGGTCCTCCTCTTCGTCGAGCTCTTCGTCCCTTCGGGTGGAGCCCTGATGCTCGCCGCGGTCCTCTGCTACGGCTACGCGGTCTACACCGTCTTCGCCGATGGCGAGACCACGGTGGGCTGGGTCCTCGTTCTCTCGATGGTCGTGTACTCTCTCGTGCTCTTTCGGTTCTGGATCTCCAAGGTCCGCCTCCCGGACACCCTCGCCGAGAGTGAGGCGACCGGACGGGACGTGGAGGCGGCCACCGCCCTGATCGGGCGGGAGGGGACCACGATCACGCCGCTGCGCCCGGCGGGGCTCGCGAAGATCGCGGGGGACCGCTACGACGTCGTCACCGACGGCACCTTCCTGGAGAAGGGCGTCAGCATCGTGGTGGTCGAGACCGCGGGGAACCGCATCCTCGTCCGCCGCGCGGGTAGTTGAGTCGGCGGTCCGCCCCGCGCGGAGTGTCGCCGACGCCAAGCAGGGAGCTCCCGCTCCTCCAACACACCGGAAAGGCCGGACGTGGGAATCGAATCGCTCGCTCGTCTCCTCCCCCTCGCGCAGGCGGAGGACCCCGGACTGCTGAACATCATCGCGCTCATCGTCGGCGGGCTGCTGGTGATCTTCCTGTTCGTCTTCTTCATGACCTTCGGGCGCCTCTACATCCGCGCCCTGTCGTCAGGGTCGAGGGTGGCGATCTGGACCTTCGTCGGCATGTGGCTGAGGAAGGTCTCCCCCAACACGATCATCGACTCGCTGATCATGGCGGAGAAGGCGGGCCTCACGGATGTGAAGATCAACAAGCTCGAAGCGCACTTCATGGCGAAGGGGAACGTCCGTCGCGTGGTCCAGGCGCTCGTCGCATCCTCGAAGGCCAACATCTCCCTGAACTTCGATCAGGCGGCCGCCATCGATCTCGCGGGCCGGGATGTCTATGACGCGGTGCGAACGAGCGTCCAGCCCAAGGTGATCGACTGTCCCAGCCGCGAGCAGGCCCGCACCACCGTCGACGCGGTGGCGGGGGACGGGATCCAGCTCCGGGCCCGCGCGCGGGTGACGGTGCGGACGAACCTCGCCCGCCTCGTCGGCGGTGCGACCGAGGAGACGATCATCGCGCGGGTCGGCGAGGGGATCGTGACCACGATCGGCTCATCGGAGACCCACAAGAACGTCCTGGCCAACCCCGATCTCATCTCCAAGGCGGTCCTCGACAAGGGCCTCGACTCGGGGACCGCCTTCGAGATCCTCTCCGTGGACATCGCGGATGTGGATGTCGGCGAGAACATCGGCGCGAAGCTCCAGGCGGAGCAGGCGGAGGCGGACAAGCGGGTGGCGCAGGCGCTGGCGGAGAAGCGTCGCGCTCTCGCGGTCGCGCACGAGCAGGAGAACATCGCCGAGATCGCCGCCAACCGGGCGAAGCTGGTCCTCGCCGAGGCGGAGGTGCCGCTGGCGATCGCCGAGGCCTTCCGCAAGGGCAACCTCGGCGTCATGGACTACTACCGTCTCCGCAACATTCAGGCGGACACCTCCATGCGTGAGTCGATCGGGGATCCCTCCGAAGGCGGAGAGAGCGATGACAGCTGACGACTGGAAATCACTCCTCTTCTTCTTCTTCATCATTGTCCTCCCGATCCTCCAGCGGATCTCCGAGGCGGCGGCGAAGCGGAGGAAGGCGAGGCAGGCCGAGCCCGCTGCCCCCACCGCGAGGGAGCTGCTCGGCGAGGCCCTGGAGGACGGTGAGGAGCCGATCCCCGAGTGGTACGACGCGTCCTTCGAGGACTCCGTGGACGACTCCTTCCGGGATGATGAAGAGTGGGAGGAGATCCCCCCCGAGGAGCCGGTTCTCCCGGCGGAGCGAGCGCCGCAGCCTGCCCCTCCGGTCCGCGTGGAATCTTCCCCCCGTCTCTCCAGCATTGCTCCGCTGCTCCCCGGCGGGCAGATGCCGATGGACGCCCTGACCGCATCCTCCCCCTGGGATGAGCGGAGGGATCGGTCGCAGAACGCCTTCCGCCAACGGAGGAAGGGGCGGTCCGGACCGCGGACGAACGGCCTGAGCCGCCTTCAGGCGCGCAGCGAGCTCCAGAAGGCGATTCTCTACGCCGAGCTCCTCGCGCTCCCTCGCGCGCTCCGCCCCTACTCAGACGAGGACTGAGGCTGGGTGCTCTCGGTGCCGGGCTCCTTGGCTGTCGGGGGCCTTGCGGAGGTCCGGGGCATCGGTGAGGATCCGCGTCGCGGATCGGGCCGGGGTGGCGGAACTGGCAGACGCAGTGGATTCAAAATCCACCGGCCTTCGGGCCATGAGGGTTCGAGTCCCTCCCTCGGCACTTCCATCTCGCACAACGAAGCGGGCGGGGGGATCGACGATCCTCCCGCCCGCTTCTCGCACTCTCCTCGGGCCGCCGTCGCTATCGGACCCTGAAGATCCTCGAGTTTCCGGTATCGACGACATAGAGGCTCGTCCCGTCGAAGAAGAGGCCCTCCGGCCGGGAGAGGGTCGAGGGGCTCGGATTCTCGAGCCCTCGATTCACCGAGCCCTGCCCGAACCCGCTCTGCCCAATCACCGCATGGAAGGACACGCTCCCGGCGGCCGCGAGGGAGTCGAGGAGCACGACACGGCTCGAGCCGGTGTCCGCCACGAAGAAGCGCTCTCCGTCCGTGGCGAGCCCGGACGGGCCGTTCAGAGAGCTCGCGTCGAGTCCCGGGGACGAGGAGTGGAAGTCGGGCTGCCCGAGGACCCGTGTCGCCGCGCTCGAGCTGGCGAGCGGGTCGGGGAAGCCGACGACCCGGTGATTCGCGGTATCCGCGACCCACACCATCCCCTGCGCGACCTGCACATCGGACGGAGCGTGGAGGGAGGAGGCCGTCGTCACATCCCCCTGGTTCGGCAGTCGTGAAAAGAAGTCGTCCTGTCCGAGGACCAGGTCCGCGGGGGACCCGCTCACGACGGTGGTCAGGTCGCTCCAGACGAGCACCCGGTGATTGTCCTGATCACAGACGAGCAGGTCGGTGCCGGAGATCTCCACTCCTCGTGGGGTGTCGAGGGTCGAGGCGGTGACGCCCCCGGAGTTGGAGAAGCCTCCGAGGAAGTCCGCCTGCCCGAGGACCACATCCGCCGATGCTCCGGTCGCCGTGGGGATCGTGTCGAAGATCAGCACCCGGTGGTTCCCGGTGTCGGAGATCACCAGGCGTGTGCCATCCGTGGCGACCCCGGTCGGTCGACGGAGGGTGGCCGCGGTCGGCCCCGAGAGCCCCTGGTTGGGGCTGGTGTCGTAGGGGCTCGGCTGCCCGACGACCACGCTCGGGGTCGGGTCCCCGCTCTGGGGCGTGGTGTCGTAGATCAGGACCCGATGGTTGTCGGTGTCGGCGACGATCATGCGGCCCCCGGCGAAGCAGATCGCGCGGGGCAGGTTCATCGTGTGGCCGTTCGGCATGGCGGTCGTGAAGTCCGGCTGGCCGAGCTGCGCGCTCGCCACCAGCTCGGGCAGCCCACCGGAGACCGGGAACTCCAGCACCCGATGGTTCCCTCGATCGGTCACGAACAGGAATGCCGCGCTCCCGATAGAGAGGCTCACCCGCTCCGGAGCGGCGAGGGTGTCGTCGGCCGGAGGTCCCCCGCCGCCGAGGACGATAGAGGCGGCTGGTCCGCTGGGCAGGGAGACGCCGAAGTCGTACACGGCGATCCGATCGTTGCCGCTGTCCGCGACGAAGATCGAGGGACTGGAGGAGGGTCCGGCCGCCACGGGGAACACCTCGACGCCGCGCGGGGAGTGGAGCCCGGCGGCCCCGGCGCCCGGTGCGCCCGTCACGAAGTTCGGTTGGCCGATGACGCGATCCGCCGGGGCCCCCCACGCGGGGTTCGTCCCGTGCCACACGAGGACGCGGTGATTCCCGGTGTCCGCCACGAGGACCGCGCCGGGGACGCCGTTGATCGTCACGGTGGAATCGATGACGACATCGTTCGGCCCGCTGAGGACCGCTCCGTCCACGCTCGCGAAGCCCCCGTTCGGACCGGTCGAGACGAAGTCCGGCTGCCCGAGGACGACGCTCGCCGCCGCGTTGTCCGCGCTCGGCAGGGAGCTCCAGAGGAGGACTCGATGGTTCCCCTGATCGGCCACCGCGAGCTGGGTCCCCTCGACATGGATCCCCGCCGGCTGTCCGAGGGATCGACTCGAGGCCACTCCCCCCTGGTTCGGCTGGGAGCCGCTCAGGCTGGTCTGCCCGACCACCATCGTGGCGGGATCCCCGTTCTGGAGGGCGAGCTGACCCGTGTTCGTGTCCACGACCCCCGTGAAGACGAGGATCCGGTGATTCCCCTGGTCGCTGACGTAGAGGGAGTTCGACTCTGCGTGGTAGTGGACATCCACCGGGGTGTGGAGGGAGCTCGCGGTCGCGTTCGCGAAGGCGTCCGAGGACCGGTTCGGGAGGTTCTCGTCGAAGTCTCCCTGCCCGAGGACCACGTTCGCATTGGCGAAGTTCCCCGCCGGCAGCCCATCGAAGACGAGGACCCGGTGGTTCTGAGTGTCCGCCACGAAGCAGAGGTCGACCTCCGGACTGCCGAGGACCGAGCCCTCGAAGTGGCAGACCCCGGACGCGCCGAAGAACCCGGCCGGCCCGACGTTGGGGGAGCTGCCGTCCGTGTTCCCCGTGAAGAGCGAGCCGGGCTGTCCCATGCGGAAGAAGGACGTACCCTGCAGGCCCACGTCGACCCCACCGGAACCCTCCTCGATGGGAGTCGGTCCCGTGGAGACGGTGTCGGTGATCGTGGGAGTGCCCGAGACCCCGAGGCCGCTCGCGCTCCCCACCGTGACCACCGCGGAGTCGAAGCTGCCGTTGACGGTCAGGCCCGGAGCGCTGTCGAAGGTGATGAGGACGGCGCGGTTCGAGAGGGCGGCGGTGAAGGGGGAGAGGATCGGCGAGAGGCCGAGGGAGTCACCGTCCACCGGCAGGAGGAAGTTGTCGGAGAAGCTCGCGCCGAGGGGGATCTGGATCGGCTTGTCGAAACCGACGAGCAGGGCGTCCCCCACATTCATCTCCCCGTTTCGGTCGAGGTCGGCGTAGGTGGCCGAGACGATCGTGGGCGGGGCGAGGGTCGCGTCCTCGATGACGATCGACGCCGGGCTGGTGCGGGCGTCGTCCCCCTCCAGGTCGGTGATCGAGAGGAGGTTCCCCTCACGCATGTCCATGGTGGAGAGTCCGGGGACGAAGTCGGCCCCCGCACCCAGGGTGACCTCGACCCACTCCGATGTGGGGACCGACTGACGCATGGTCGCCCCGGCCCCGAAGGTGTCGAGAAGGTCATCGAGGTCGAAGCTGAAGGCGGAGCCGGAGAGGAGGCGGACCGGCTCCGTGAAGGAGACGAGCACCACATCCCCGCCATCGACGCCATTCCCGTCCACATCCACGTAGGTCGCGGTGGAAACCGTCGGCCCGGTGGTGTTCGGGATGATGCCGCCGTTCGAACCTCCCCCCCCGGAGTTGCAACCGGAGAGGAGGACGGAGACGAGGGCGAGGACGGCCGCGAGCCGCCGAGTCGCGAGAGGGATCGTCCAAGAGGACTCGAGGGAGCGTCCCAGCGTGTTGTTGATCAAGGAAGGAGTTCCTTTCCCCGGTTCCTGTGTTCACCGCGGCGCGAGTGGAGCCCACTCGGCCCGGCGCCCGGAGCCGTCCGCGGGAGGGGACGGCACCTGCTCCATCTTCGGCGGGAGAGCCTTCGGTCTTGACCGTGACGAGAGGCCGGGAAGCAGGAACGCCCGCGCGGGGGAGGCGCGGGCGTTCGGGAGAGAGCAGAGCAGATGGAGGCCTACTGGAAGGCCCGGCACCAGGTCTCGAGGTCGGGGGCGATGGGGAAGACCTCGTCGAGGCGCGTGAGGGAGAAGAGCTCCCGGACCTCCTCGTTGAGACCGGCGAGGGCGAAGTCGAGCCCGTTCTGGTGGCATCGCTTCAGCATGGAGACGAGCATTCCGATCCCGGCGCTCGAGATGTACTCGACCCCGGAGAGATCGACCGCGATCCGCGGCGCTCCCCCCTCGATCGCCTCCAGGATCGCGCGGCGCGTCTCGAGGACACCGCCGTCGCACAGGTCCCCACACAGGCAGAGGGCCTGAACCGCGGGGGTGTTCCGGACCACGATCTCGATGTCCTTGCGCTCGTTGGTCACGGTTCACCTCCAGCCGAGTCGAGGTCCCGCTGATCAGGACCACTCCGTTCTTCGACCGAACGGGACGCAGCCTTGAGGAGAAAGTCGTGGGCGGGGCCTCCGCCGCGCCATCAGGAGGCGGAGTCGGATGAGGAAGGAGCCGCCCCCCCCCTGCTCGGGGAGGTGCGGCTCCTGAACACTTTTCGGATCGTAAGCGCGAGGCCTACCGCTTCGAGAACTGGAAGGACTTCCGGGCCTTCTTGCGCCCGTACTTCTTCCGCTCGACCATTCGAGAGTCCCGGGTCAGGAACTTGCCGTCCCGGAGCGTCCCTTCGAGCTCGCCGTTCGCGGACAGGAGGGCCCGGCTGAGCCCCATGATCACGGCCCCGACCTGACCGCTGGTCCCGCCGCCGCGGATGTTCGCCCAGACGTCGTAGGTCGAGTTGGAGCGCGTCGAGCGGAGCGGCTCGAGGAGGCGCTCCTGATCGGTCCTCAGGTAGAAGTAGGTCTCCATCGGCTTGCCGTTGACCTGGATCTTCCCGGTCCCGGGCTTGATCCGGACGCGCGCGACCGCCGTCTTCCGACGCCCGGTCCCCCAATGGTAGCCGGCTGGCTTCTTGGCCACTTTCATCTCCTCCAGCGAACTCAGGAGTTCGTGATCGTGATCTTCTCGAAGTGCTTCGCCTGCGCCGCGAGGTTGTGCTCGGGGCCGGGGAACACCTTCAGCTTCCGGATCATCTGGCGACCGAGGCGCGTCTTCGGCAGCATGCGCTGGACCGCGAGGCGGATCACCTGCTCCGGCTTCTGCTCGAGCATCCACTCGAGGTTGTTCTCCTTCATGCCGCCCAGATATCCGGTGTGGTAGCGGTAGATCTTCTGCTCCCGCTTGTTTCCGGAGACCTGAACCTCACGGGCGTTCGTCACGACGACGAAGTCCCCGGTGTCGAGGTGCGGTGTGTAGGTCGGCTTGTTCTTGCCCATGAGGATCTGCGCGATCCGCGTCGCCATCCGACCGAGGGTCTCTTCGGATGCATCGACGTGGTACCACCGACGCTGGATCTGGTCGGGGCGCGCCATGAAACTCTTCTGGATCGCGAAGCGAGGCATCGTCTCGGTCTTCCTTCGATCGAGGGGGCCGCTGCCGAACGGGCGACCTCCGGGGTCGTCCGATGACGGGACCGTCCCAAGGACGGAGTCAGCAGCAGTGGGCTCGAAACCGTCAGGAAGGATGGTTCCCGAAGTTCCCGAGCATTGGAAGCCGCGGATTCTAGAAACAGCCCCATCGGGTGTCAACCCCGGATGTCTCGTACTTGCAAGGGTTTCCGGGATTCAGGGCCGTTTCGGGGCAGAGGCCGCCGCCGAACGGGAGAGCCCGAGGAGGATCTCCCCGGCGCGATCCACCCCGCGGTCCCCGATGAGGGGCAGGCGGTGCTCGAGGCGGGCCCGTAGGTTCCCTCTTCGGTCGCCTCCCTCGATCGCGCACCAGGCCCGGAAGGCCTCTCCGGAGATCAACGGGGTCGGGAAGGGGGTCTTTGCCCCTCGAGCCCACGCCAGAGCGGTCTCCGGGGCGTTGCGGCGGGCGTCGACGATCGCCGGAGCGGTCTCCCCTCCCCCGACCAGAATGACCTCTCCGGTCCCGGGAGGGTGGTAGCAGCGAGCGTCGGGGAAGACCTGGAGGAAGGCGCTCGCGATGGCGGCGAACTCCTCCGGAGCGATCCGGTAGAGCTGGATCCAGTGGATCGCCACGCCTCCGGGCCGGAGTCTCTCTCGGACCAGCTCGTAGAAGGCCTCCGTGAAGAGGGGGGCGCTCCACGGAAGCCACGGCTCCGAAGGCTGGCAGACGATCGCGTCCCACCCCTGCGACGTGCGGGCGAGGTAGCTCCGCGCGTCCTCGAAGAGGATCCGTGGCCCTCCCCCACCCTCGGGGAAGAGGACCCGACTCTCCCGAGGGAACGCCTTCCGCCCGGCGGGAGAACGGAGGGCGGCCGCGACCTCCGGCTCCAGCTCCAACGCGGTCACCTCTCCCCGCCAGTTCTCGACGGCCGTGGCCACGGTTGTTCCCCCTCCGAGGCCGATGGCGAGGAGGGAGCCCTCTCCGGGACCCTCGACCGAAGGGAGGAGGCCGAGGAGCACCTCCGTCGGGAGATCGGCGAAGGTGGGGAGTTCGGGGTCGATGGCGACGGATCCCTCGATCCGTCCTCCGACCCGCAGATACGCGGCGTTCTGACGGGGCGCAACCTCGATGGCGACCTTCGCGATCCTCCCCTCTCCAAGGTAGGTGACCTCGCGCTCGCGCCAGCCCTCCAGCGCCTCTCCAGCGGCGATGCTGCCGCGATCCCAGGCGTAGATCCCCACTCCGAGCAGCGCGGGGTCCCACCGGCGTCCGCTCTCGAAGAAGGCGCCCCCCGCCAGAAGGAGGAGCGGGATGAGGATGAGCCGGGAGCGGCCGACGCCGGACCGCAGGGTCCAGAGGACGAGTCCGAGGGCCGTGGCCGCCGCGACCCCCCGCAGGGCGACCTCGCTCCCGAAGCGGGAGAGAATGACCACTCCCCCTCCCCAGGCACCCAGGGCGCCTCCGATGAGCCAGGCGGCTTCGAGCGGACCGGCCAGCCTTCGCAGACCCGGGGCGTCCTCACTCCCTCGTGCGAGGAGCAGGGGGAGGATCGCCCCGGCGCCCAGTCCGACGGGCACGACGACGACGGCTACCGCAGCGAGCTTCCAGAGGGTGGGCGCCAGAATTGCCTCCGGTGGGAAGCTCCCCAGGCGGGCGAGCAGGAAGGATGGCAGGGAGGGGATGGTGAGCGAGGCGGCTCCCTGCATCAGGAGCCAGAGACTCCCCGCGCCGACGAGAGGGCCATCGGTCCCCCAGCGGTCGAGGAGCCGTGGCGCGGCACGCGCGGCGGCCGCCGCCCCGATGAGGGTGGCCGCGGTGGCGGAGCCGAGGACGAGAAGGCTGGCCCCCAGAAGCTCCCCCAGCAGTCGGGTGACGACGAGCTGGTGCGCGAGGGTCCCCGCTCCGACGGCGGCCGCGAGCAGGAGCGCTCCTCGCGAGGAGGAGCCGGCCCTCGGAGCGCTCGGCGCCACGGGTGAGGAGACCTCCCTCGGCGCGTTCCTCGCCATGGAGTGCAGCAGGGCGAGGGAGGCGAGCAGGAATCCCGCTGTCCACCGCGGGCCGAGGAGGGGCAGCAGGAGCGCCGGGAGGGCGAGGGCCCCGAGCGCGCTTCCGAGGTCGTTGGCGGAGAGCCACCGGCCGACCCTCTGGCGGGTTCCTTGAAGGTCCGGGCTCCCCACGCCGTACCACGCGATCGGCAGGGCACCGAAGGGGAGGGCGGGGATCAGGACGCAGAGCGAGCCGAGGAAGCGGACCGAGGTCCGTCCAAGGTCCGCCTCGAGGAGCAGGGAGGGGAGCAGCTCGAGGATGAGGGCGCCCAGGGCGAAAGTGCCGAGGGAGGCGAGGCACCAGAAGCGCGGGGTTCCTCGCCCGCTCCCCGCGATGAGCCCGCCGATCGCCGAGCCGAGGAGAAACGACCCGAGGGTCCATCCGAGTCCACCGGCGTCGGCCCCGATGATGAGCGCGCCCGCCCGTGCGAGGAGGAGCTCCGCTCCGAGGAGAACGAAGCCGCAGATGAAGAGCGCCGCTTCCCCGCGGGACTCCACGCTTCTCCGCAGGTCCGCGGCAGCGCTCACGGCCCCTGCCCTTCGCCGACGGAGGGACCGGTCGCTGGTTCCGCCCGGTCTTCCTCGCCGGGGATGCCTTCCGCGCTCTCCCCTTCCGCGCTCTCCTCTTC
>Ga0255767_1000098_pt1 | contig 69048 bp, 63 predicted proteins | sample 071ome_24_FD_179967 | JGI IMG/M metagenome (GOLD analysis project Ga0255767, IMG submission 179967) | Coastal salt marsh microbial communities from the Groves Creek Marsh, Skidaway Island, Georgia - 071402CT metaG (version 2) | ecosystem: Environmental > Aquatic > Marine > Intertidal zone > Salt...
GTCATCTGCAATCCCAACAATCCGGACGGGAAGTCATTGTCTCCGGATGAAGTTCTTGCCATTGCGGAAGGATGCACGGACAGCGGTCGTTGGGTTGTGGTGGATGAGGCTTTTGCCGATACCATGCCCGGGAACAGCACCGTTCCACATACCGGGCGCGAAGGAATTATCATTACACGGTCCTTCGGCAAGTTCTTTGGCCTGGCGGGCGTGCGGCTCGGTTTTGTCATCGGCAGCCACGGTTTGATCGATCGGTTGGCGGAGGCCGTGGGGCCCTGGGCCGTGGGCGGCGCGGCGTTGGAAATCGGTACACGGGCGCTCAGCGACAAGGATTGGATTACGGAGACCTTGGCGCACTTGGCGGCGGCGCGTGCCTCGCTGGACGCGGTGCTGCGCCAATCCGGGTTTGAGATCGTCGGCGGGACGGACCTGTTTAGATTGGTCCAGCACAATGAGGCCCAAGCGCTGGTCAACTACTTGGGCGAATGCGGTATTCTGGTCCGGCCCTTTGCCGACACGCCGCAGCTCCTGCGCTTCGGCCTGCCGGGTAACAAGGAAAATCTGGCGCGGCTTAAGATCGCGCTAGGCGATTTTTCCGACTAGACCCGATCGATCAGGTGAATGAAGGAGCCGGCGACGCTTCCCACTTGAAGGCCGGCTGATTGTTCATTTTCGCTAAGTGCATCGCTTACCGTGAAGAGAGGCTTGGCGCCTTTGCCAGGTGTTTCGGCATAGCTCGCGTAATGGAATTCGTGGCCGCGCAACTTCGTACCGGCTGGTCCCAGTGCGCCATCGCTTAGGACGTCTATCTGCCGATAGCCCAAGTGAAGTTTGCGTTTGGCGAAGTCGGACCTCAGCGGCAGCAGCCTGGCCATGGTGTGGGTGTCGCCGTCGGCGTCGGTCAGGTTTTCCCCCAGCACCATATAGCCGCCGCATTCTCCGAAGATGGTTTTACTATCTGAAGCGGCGTCTCTCAGGCTCGCGAGAAAATTCTGGTTGCCCGCCAACTTTCCCGCATGAAGTTCGGGATAGCCGCCAGGCAGATAGATCGCGTCGCAGGTCTCGTTCGGTGCGTCATCGGCCAGGGGTGAAAAGAACGATACCTCTGATCCGGCGCGTCGCCAGCCATCCAAGATGTGTGGATAGATGAACGCAAAGGCGTCGTCCCGGGCCACGGCAATCTTCTGGCCGAGAGGCGGGATCGGCGGGGAGTTGGCAGCCACCGGCAACTCGGCTGATGTGGCAAGGCTGACGAGTTGTATCAGATCAACCGCACCGCCGATGATCCTTGCCGCCTCATCCAGCCAGGCCGCCAAGTCATCGTGTTCGCGCGCCTGCACCAGACCCAAGTGCCGGCTTGGCAGGTCAAGTCGGGAGTCGTTGGGCACGTATCCCAAAACCGGCACGTCCAACCCTTCCATGGCGCGAGCCAAGATGCCTTCGTGACGGGGGCTGCCGACCCGGTTAAAAATCACGCCGCCCAGGCGCACACCCTCCCGATGACGGGCGAACCCCTCGACCAGAGCGGCCGCCGAGGCGCTTTGTCCTTTGACGTCAGCGATCAGGATCACCGGCCAGTCCAGCTTGGCGGCGGCGTCCGCTGTGCTGCCCGTGCCGTCCAATGCACCGTCGAACAGACCCATCAACCCCTCGGCAATGACCAGATTCGCGCTGTCGCCGGCGGCAGAGGCCTGCGAGATAAGCGTTTCTTCCCGCATGGCCCAGATATCGAGGTTGAGGCAGTCCCGCCCGCTTGCCAGCCGGTGGAAATCCGTGTCGATATAGTCGGGCCCGACTTTTAGGGAGCTGACCGCGTGTCCGGCCTGTGACAGAGCCCGGATGAGCCCCAGCGTAAGGACGGTCTTGCCGTTGTTAGAGGCGGGCGCGGCGGTGATCAGGCCTTTGGCCGCACCCGGTGTCATTTGTTGAACCAATCCAGTTGACCGCGCAGCCCCACGATGGGGCCAACGACAATAAGGATCGGCGTGGGGAGATCAGCCTCTCGCAGGGCATCGGCACAGTCGGCCAGCGTGGAGACGAGTACCTGCTGGTCGGGTAGGGTCCCCCGGCTGATGATCGCCACCGGTTCATCAGCGGTCCGTCCGGCCTCCATTAGCAGGCCTGCGATGTCTTCCAGGTGCGACGCGCCCATGTAAAAAATAAGCGCCGGCGAAGCATTGGCGAGCGCCGGCCAGTCGATATCGTCGGGTATCCCGCCAGAGGCATTGTGGCCCGTGATGAAGGTAACCGCCGTGTTGGCGCCTCGCGTGGTCATCGGAATGCCTGCATAGGCGAGTCCGCCCACACCGGCGGTAATGCCGGGAACGATTCGAAACTTGATGCCGGCTTCGCCCAGGCGGAAGCATTCCTCGGCCCCACGGCCAAAAACAAAGGGGTCGCCCCCCTTGAGCCGCAAGACACGCTTGCCTTCCTGCGCCAGTACAACGAGGCGTTCGGAGATATCCTGCTGTTTCGGAGAGGGCCGCCCACCCCGTTTGCCGGCGTATTCCAGCTCGACGCCCGCCGGGGCCAGCTTAAGGATATCGTTGCCGACCAGCGCGTCGTAAACGATCACGTCGGCCTGCTGCATGCCGTGATAAGCTGCCAACGATAACAATCCCGGGTCGCCGGGGCCCGCGCCGACCAGCCAAACCGTGCCGGCTTCGAAATCAGGAAATGTGATCGGAAGGTTTTCCATGGGCGCGGAATCTATCAGAATGACGGCACCCCCAAAAGCCAAGAGGCTGCAAAGTTGGATCAAGAGGATATTCCGCCGGAAGACGACACCCGGGAACTCCGCCGGGGCTGGACCACGGGCGCTTGTGCGGCCGCCGCGGCCAAGGCGGCCTATGGCGCGCTGCTATCGGGGGCGTTTGAAAAAACCGTCTCTATCCGGCTGCCTAAGGGGGAGACGCCGACATTCGATCTGTATGAGTCTCGATTGACCGGCGGCGCGGCGGAAGCGGCGATCGAGAAGGACGCCGGTGACGATCCCGACGTGACCCACGGGGCGATCATCCGTACCCGCGTGGAACCCGGCCCGGCGGGCAGCGGGCTGGTATTTCAGGCGGGTGATGGTGTTGGCACGGTGACCAAGCCAGGCTTGCCGTTGGCGGTGGGGGAGCCGGCGATCAATCCGGGCCCCCGGCAGATCATCGCGGACAATCTGGCGGGCCTGAACGGGGAGGGGGCGCCGGACCTGGTTATCACCATCTCCGTCGATAATGGAGAAGCCCTGGCGCAGAAGACCTGGAACCCGCGCCTCGGCATTGTCGGGGGGCTATCGATCCTGGGCACCACCGGAATCGTCGTGCCTTATTCCTGCTCTGCCTGGATCGCGTCGATCCACCATGCGGTGGATGTGGCGCGGGCGACGGGGCTTGAGCATTTGGCGGCGGCGACCGGCTCTGTGTCGGAGGCGGCTGTCTCTGGGAAGTATGGGTTCTCACCGGAGGCGGTCGTCGATATGGGGGACTTCGTCGGCGGACTCCTCAAACATGTGCGGGACCATCCGGTGGCGCGCCTGACCATCGCCGGCGGCTTCGGCAAGTTGTCCAAGCTGGCGGCCGGGCACATGGACCTCCATTCGAAGCGCTCGCGAGTAGACCCGGCGTTTTTGGCCGGATTGGCGGTGGATGTAACGCCTGAACTTCGATCACAGATTAAAGCGGCGGACAGCGCCGGGCAGATCCTGGAACTGGCGCAGGCGGCAGGGGTAAACCTGGGCGACGCCGTGGCGGCGAAGGCGCGGGCCGTGTCGCTGGATCAGCTTCGGGGCGCGGGCGATGTTGAAATCCTGATCTATGACCGACAGGGCAATCAAGTCGGTCACGCACCCTTTGGAGATGGCTCATGAAGCTGTTGATCCTGGGAGGCACCAAGGACGCGGTCGATCTGGCGGAGGCGGCTGCCGGGTTGCCGGGCGTGCAGGTGATCTATTCCCTGGCCGGTGTCACCCAAAACCCGAATCTGCCCAACTGCGGTGTGCGGCAGGGAGGTTTCGGCGGCGCGTCGGGGCTGCAAGAGTATCTAAAAGCCGAGACGTTTGATGCCGTCATCGACGCCACGCACCCTTATGCGGCACAGATCGCTCAAAACGCGGCGGAGGCGTGTGCGGCGGTAAACTTACCGCGCCTGAAATTCCTCCGCCCGCCCTGGACGCCGCAAATCGGGGAGAAGTGGGAAGCCGTGGCGGATGTCCCGGCGGCGGTGACGGCGCTGGCCGGCGAGGAGAAACGGGTGTTTCTCACCATTGGTGTGAAGGAACTGGCGGCCTTTGAGCAAGCTGACGGGGCGCCTTTCCTGGTTCGCTATATTCATGCACCCAAGGCGAGTGCGCCGTTGCCGGAGGCGGAGGTCATCGTCGACCGGGGCCCGTATACCGTCGATGGGGAGCGGGAGTTAATGGCCAAGCATAGGGTGGGTGTCTTGGTCTCCAAGAACAGTGGTGGCGACGGCGCGTCCGCTAAACTAATCGCGGCGAGGGAGTTGGGCGTGCGGGTGATCATGATCGACCGGCCGGCATTGCCGGCGGGCGAAGTCATTGGCCGGCAGGCGGACGCCCTGGCCTGGATCAGAGACTTAAACTAGCGTGGTCTCAGGATATGCCGGTGGCTTTCCGCATAGAGCCGGCTTTCCGAGAAATCTTCGGATCGGAACACCTCGCCCACCAGAATAAGCGCGGTGCGGGTGATTTTCTCTTCCCGCACTTTTGACCGGATGTCCTCCAGCGTGCCGGTGATCACCTGTTCGTCCGGCCAGCTCGCCCGGTAAATCACAATCACCGGGCAATCGTCGCCGTAGAACGGCGTCAGTTCCCGAACAACCTTGGCCAGATTGCGCACTGATAGATGAATGGCCAGGGTGGCCCGGCTGGCGCCCAATGTTGCCAGGTCTTCGCCCTCCGGCATGGGGGACGCCTTGCCGTCGGTGCGGGTGACAATCACGGTTTGAGAGATTTCCGGCAGCGTCAGTTCCTTGCCGATGGTGGCCGCCGCCGCGGCAAAGGCCGGTACGCCGGGGGTGATATCATAGTCGATGCCGAGCGCGTCGAGCCGGCGCATTTGTTCGGCAATGGCCCCATAGAGGGACGGATCGCCGGAATGCACCCGCGCCACATCGTGGCCCGCCGCGTCAGCTTCCTTCATCTTGTCGATGATCTGATCCAGGTGCATCGACGCGGTGTCGATGACCTCTGCATCCGCTGGTGCGGCGGCGACAACCTCCGCCGGGACAAGCGAGCCGGCATAGAGACACACCTGGCAGGCCTTGATCAGGTTCAGGCCCCGGACCGTGATCAGGTCGGGTGCGCCCGGCCCGGCGCCGATGAAATGGACGGTCATTTCTTTTTGTCTCCGTATCCCCTGGGCGTATAGAGATGGAACGATCCATCCGCCCGGTCAATCACTCTGGTCTCCGAGCTGCCGATAATCACCACGGTTAACATATCGATAATATCGGCATGGACATCGTTCAAAGTGGTCAATGTCAGCGCCTCATCTTCCCGGCCCAGATTGCGGGCCAGTAGCACCGGCGACTCGCCCGGCCGGCTTTTCAGCAGGATGTCTTTGGCGATGCCGAATTGATCCCGCCGGCGTTTGGACACCGGGTTATAGAGTGCAATGACGAAATCCCCTTCGCCCGCCTTGGCGAGCCGGTTTTCGATCACCTCCCACGGGGTCATCAAATCGGAAAGTGAGATCGCACAGAAATCATGTCCCAGGGGGGCGCCGGAACGCGCCGCCCCCGCCTGTAGCGCTGAAATGCCGGGAACGACCTCAACGGCCAGGCGTTTCCAGGCGTCGTTCTCGCCTTGGTCGATAAGCTCGAACGCCAGGCTGGCCATGGCGTATATACCGGCGTCACCGCTGGACACCAGCGCCACCTGTTTGCCCACAGCAGCCAGATTGAGCGCATGGGCGACCCGGTCGGTTTCTTCGCCCAGGTCATAGTCGTGGCGAATTTTTCCCTCTGTGAGCCCGCCGAGCAGATCAAGATAGAGCCTGTAGCCGACCAAGTCCGTTGCACAGGCAATGGCCGAGGTGGCTTCCGGCGCGCGCCAGTCCGCCCGGCCAGGACCGATGCCGACGATAGACAGGTGTCCGGCGGCACGGCCGGTCGAACTTGGATCGATAATTTGCGGCGACCGGGCGATGGCGCAGGTGGCCCGCGCGCTTTTCATCTTCGGCACAGCCAAGCCGCTATCCGGTCCGGCGCTTGCGAGGGCCGCGGCTTCCGACACGCTGTGACAGCCCACGGTCTCGAACACATAGTCGCTGGGCTCGGTTACACGAGGTGTTTCCGCTTCCAGTTCCGCTGCCGTGAACAAGCGGAGAGGCACGCCGAAATGTGCCGCCGCTTGGCGTAGCGCCGTTTCGTCTTCCTTGATGTCGATGGTGGCGAGCGCCGCCAGGGACTGAGGCGCGATGTTCTTTGACGCCAGACTCTCGGTGATCAAAGAGATAACCTCTTCCGACCCCACGCCTCGTTCGCAACCAACACCGGCCACGTGAGTTTGCGGATGCAGCGTAAACTGTTCCGGATCGGTGGCGGCCTGCTCGCTGATGACAATACTCAGCGATCCGCCATCGTCGAATGTCCCGTCCAAGCCATCCAGCCACGCCTCGTCAATGCTGCTGTCGTTGATCAGTTTCACCGGCTCGTCCGCGAGCAAAGCCGCCATCACCGGCTTGGCTGCATCAACGTTGCTGCACCGCCAGCCCGGCGGCGGATCGTCGAGCGCGAGGCCAAACCGAGAATCGCCGCCCGTGGTGATTGCCGCCGCAACGCCAAGCTTCGATGCCAACTGCGCCGCCAGCCGGTTGCCGCCGGAATGACCGCCCAGTAACGGCACCACCGAGCTGCCGGTATCGTTCATGCAGATCACCGGCGCTTCCCGGCGTTTGTCCATAGCCAAGGCTCCAATAGCCCGGACGACAATCCCGGTGGACATGATGGCGACCATAGGGCGTCCATCGGAAAAAATCGCCCGCAGATGATCCTGCACCCGCTCGAACGGGACATCGCTGTCGCTGACCCTGGGCGCATAGCCGTGTAGTTCCGCGCCGGCGATATCTGACATCAGCCGGCGGGACAGGGCTGCCCCGCTGTCGTTCAATGCGACAAAAACCGGCGGCGTCATAGGTCCACCGCGTCGCCGTCCCGGCGGACGATGATCATGGAGAAATAGGGCGCGGTCTCATCTTTCAGGTCAGCCAGCGGTTCGATCCGCTGATTGTCCATGGTGGCGCGTTCTATGTAACGGGCGTCCGTCAGCAAACCCAAGTCGGCCAGGATGCCTCGAACCTTTTCCAGGTGCCGGCCAACCTTGATAATGGCGGCTACATCCGTTGCCAGCAGCCGGTTACGTAAATCGGTTGCTTCCAACGTGCCAGGAATGACAGAGACCACGTCATTGCGCGCCGCCAGTGGCAGGCCGAGTTCGGCAGAGCAGGCGGCCAGAGAACTGACACCGGGCACCACGCCCACGGGCCAGTCTTCCGACAGGCGGGAAAACAAGTACATGAAAGAACCGTAGAAAAACGGATCGCCCTCGCACAGGATCGAAATTTTCTTTCCCTCCCGCGCCTTGGCGAGAATATCCGCCGCCGCTTGATCGTAGACGTGCTGTGCGGGGTGGCGCTGCACCTCCATGGGCGTGGAGATCACATATTCCTCGGCGCCTGTGGGCAAGTGAGGTTTGGCGATGGACCGGACCAGACTTTCACCGCCGGCAGGCGCTGGATAGGCGACGACGTCCGAGCCCTGCAAAATCCGGTGCGCCTTCAGGGTGATAAGTTCCGGGTCGCCGGGGCCGACGCCCAGGCCCCAGATGACCTCTTGGTGATCTTCAGTCATCCTTGGTGGCCCGAAGTTGGGTGACCGGTTTCATGGGCTCCCACCCTGTGAACTTGCCGACTTTTTTGCTGCGGGAAATTTCGAACCGCACCAGCTCGCCACCGTTCTTTTCCACCCACTTGATCAGTTTCTGCTCGCCTTCGAGGGTCACACTGTTCGCGACCAGACGCCCGCCCGGTTTCAGCGCCGACCAACAGGTTTCGATCAAGCCCTCAGCGGAGAGCCCGCCGCCGATAAAGATTGCATCCGGCGGGTCGAAGTCGTTTAGGGCATCTGGCGCGCTTCCCTCGACGACTTCCAGGTCCGGCACGCCAAGCGTCAGTGCGTTGTCCCGGATCATGGCCAGGCGTTCTTCGTTTCGTTCCAGCGCAATGGCGCGGACCCGGGGTGAAGAACGCATCCATTCGATGGCGATGGAGCCGCACCCCGCGCCCACGTCCCATAATAGCTGACCGGGCAAGGGCGACAACGCCGCCAACGTCGCCGAGCGGATTTCCCGTTTGGTCAACTGGCCGTCATGATGAAACGCTTCATCGGGCAGACCAGGCGTATGTGAAAACAGTTTGGTTTCCGGTCCGGCAATGCATTGCACGGCAATGGTATTCAGGTCTGCCACGTCAAAATTGTCCCAATCCTTCGCCGATGCGGTGATGATTTCTTCCAGCGGACCGGACATATGGGTCAGTACATTTACCCGGCTGTCTTCATAACCAGTGTCGCAAAGAATCTTGCAGATATCCGCGGGTGAATTGCCGTTGTTGGAGAGGATGATTAGCTTGGCGTCCGGGGCCAGGAAATAGCGCACCCTTTCTATGGCGCGGCCGTGGATGGTGAGACATTCGGCGTCGGCCAGGGGCCATCCCAATCGCCCGGCAGCCAGGGAAAAAGCGGAGGGGGCGGGGATGATGCGGAGCTCCGCCGGCTCAATATTGCGGCAAAGGGTCGCGCCGATTCCGTACCACATGGGATCACCGGTCGCGAGCACGGTCACCGCATGGCCCCGCTGGTCCTGAATTTGTTCGATCGTGGAAGAAAGTGGCCGGCCCCAGGTGATGCGCGGGCGGTCGTCGTCCGCGATCATGGCCAGGTGGCGTTCGCCGCCAACCAAGATTTCCGCGTCGTCCAGGGCGGCCCGGGCGATGGCGCTGAGCCCGTCGATCCCGTCCTCGCCGATGCCGACCACGGTGAGCCAGGGGGTCATGATCCGATGCCCAGGCTGCTGTCGGGAAGCAGGCACGCATTCACCGCCGCCGCCGCCAGGGCGCTGCCGCCCCGACGGCCGCTGACCGTGACAAAGGGAATGCCCAAATCCGCATCGATCAATGCCTGCTTGGATTCCGCCGCGCCGACAAAGCCGACCGGGAATGCAAGGATGGTCTCGGGTTTTGGCGTATCTGGTTCGTTAAGCACTTCCAGCAGCCGAAACAGGGCCGTCGGCGCATTGCCGATGGCGATGATCGCGCCATCCAGATCGGCGGTCCATAGGTCCACGGCAGCGGCCGAGCGAGTGGTGTCCAAGTCCTGGGCCAGTCCCGGTGTGCGCTCGTCATTCAACGTACATATCACCCGATTGTCCTGGGGTAGGCGGGCGGACATGATCCCGGCGGCGACCATGGTAGCGTCGACGATGACGGGCCGACCGTTCTGCAAAGCGGTTCGGGCTGCACTTAATACATCGCCATGCCAGGCGAGATCATCGACCAGATCGGGCATGCCGCAGGTGTGCACCAGCCGGATCGCGATCGGGTGCAGGTCTTCGGGCAGGCGGGTGAGATCAGTTTCCCGCCGGATCGCCGAGAAGCTTTCCCGATAGATCTCGTCCGGATTTTTGAGATAGCCCACCAATCCCATTCCTTCGCCGGTTATTCCGCTGCTTCCGGATTACGCTTGCCCGGTCCGTGGGGATGTTCCGGGTGAGGGTGGGGGGCATGATGATGGTCATGATCGTGGTCATGAGCATGATCGTGTGAATGGTCATGGTCGTGAGAGTGGTCATGCGCATGGGCGTCGCCGGTGCCGATGCCTTCCACATGGTGATGATGGCTCATCTGCGGCAGGCCCTTGTGCGCCTCGAAGCCGACCACTTGTTCCCGATATTTGCAGAGCTGGCAGTTCATATTGTTGTCGCCGCTCAGGATACCCCGCACCCGCTCCTCGAACGTGTCGATGACCTTCGGGTGGTCGTTCAGGTAGCCCGCCTTGACGAATTCAATCTCGGGGAACCTTTCCGCGATCTGATCGGTGATGTCGTAGATGCGACGGACCAGCACGCCGGTGAACAGGAAATAGGGAAAAACGATGATCCGCTTGTAGCCAAGCTTGGCCGCGTGTTCCAACCCCGGCGCCACCAAGGGGAAGGTGACCCCGGAATAGCACACCTCCGCCCAGCCAAAGCTCATCCCTTCCCACAGCATGCGGCAGACTTTGCTGATATTGCTGTTGGCGTCCGGATCAGAGGTGCCGCGCCCGACCACCATCAGCAGCGTTTCCTCCATCGGCACATCGTTGCCGGCGGCATCCAAGGCCTCTTTCACTCGGGCTTCGGCCGCGTAGAGCATCTTTGAGTCGATATCCAAGGGCCGGGCGTATTCGATCTTGAATGCGGGATCCGGATGATTGGCCTGGTACTGGTTGAGGACCGAGGCGATGTCGTTCTTCACATGCCCGGCGGAGAACAGCATGCCCGGTACCGCGAGGACATGGGTGACGCCTTTCTCACTCAGCCGGTCCAATCCGTCGCGGATGATCGGCGTGGCGAATTCGAGAAATCCGTATTCCACATCGTATTCCGGAAAGCGTTTGGCGAGCGATTGCTGCAGGGAAGCGAACTCCGTCACAGCAGCTTCATCGCGGCTCCCGTGGCCGCACACCATCACGCCGATTTTGCCCATTTTTCCGTCCTGGTATTGATATGAGTATTATCGTTGGAATTTGAAGGGATCATAAAGGATCACCGCCGTTTCCTAAAGCCCCGGAACGCCCAAATTCATGCTAAAATGCATTGAAAATCAGATATTTGACCAGGATTGCCCCCGCTGATAGGACTGCCGGATGCTGCTCGACAATATTCTACCAATTTTGCTGGTTGCACTGGCCGTTGATGCGGTGATCGGCGACCCGCCCGCGTTCTATCGGATCGTCCCGCATCCGGCGGTGATCATGGGTCGCTTGGTCGGTCTGATGGACGATACGCTGAACCGGCCAGCGTTGGCGCACTGGCTCCGCCGGTTGTTGGGGTTGTTTGCGATCATCGCCCTGTCGATTTTTTGGGGGGCGGTCGCCGTATACCTCACCCGCTGGTTGGATGGCGTGCCGTATGGTTGGGTGGTTCTGGGCGTCGTTATGTCGACCCTTTTGGCGCAGAAGAGTCTCTATCAGCATGTGGGTGACGTGGCGTCGGCGCTGGAGGCGGACGGTCTGGAGGCCGGGCGCGCCGCCGTGGGTAAAATCGTTGGCCGCCAAACAGATAGTTTGGACGGGGCCGGTGTGTCGCGGGCCTCATTGGAAACATTGGCCGAGAATTTCTCCGATGGCGTAGTCGCGCCGGTGTTCTGGGCTCTGTTATTCGGGTTGCCCGGCTTGCTGATCTACAAGTCGCTCAACACGGCGGACAGCATGATCGGGCATCTCAATCAGAAACACGGGGACTTTGGTTGGGCGGCGGCGAAGCTGGATGACTTCGCCAATCTCATTCCGTCGCGGCTCGCCGGGCTGTTGATTGTCCTGGCCGCGCTGGTTCACCGGCCAGGCGGCGCGGCGGATAGTTTCAAGACCTTGTGGCGGGACGGTCGCAAGCACAGGTCCCCCAACGCTGGCGTGCCCGAAGCGGCGATGGCCGGCGCGCTGGATGTTCAGCTGTCAGGCCCAAGGATCTACGACGGGCACGCAGTGGACGAGCCCTGGCTGGGCGAGGGGAGAGAAGATGCAACCCCCGCCGACATCCGCGCGGGACTCCGTGTCTATGTAAATGCGTGCCTGTTGATGTTTGTTTTGCTGGTGGGGCTGATGGCTGCATCCTAGTCACCCACCCCCTAGAAGCGTCGCCCCCGACCTGCGAAGCAGTTGTCGGGGGTCCATTCGGCGTTTCTGCTCAGGTCGCTGTGTCTCATGGTCCCCCGAGACTTGGCTTCGCCAACTCGGGGGTGACGCAGGGAGGGGGCTGGGAGAGTGCTGAGACTGGGGAGCAAATCGGGGTTCCAATATGGATCCACGGGTCAAGCCCGTGGATGACGTCAAAAAAGAGAGGAAACCCCCAGCATCCCCTCAACAGCCAGGTGTTCCTCAATCGCGTCGGCCAGTTCATCCAACGCCGTCTCCACCTGCGCTTCATAGGCAACGCCGGACGCCGCACGGGTCTTCAGCCGGTTGAGGAAATTATGGCGGAAGGCATCGCTGGAGAATAACCCGTGCACATAGCAGCCCATGATCCGGCCGTCTGGGGAGAGGGCGCCGTGAGGAACGCCGCCCAATCTCAGGAAGGGCGCTTCCGTCGCGGAGGATGATTTGCCGATATGCATTTCATAGCCTTGGACCGGCCCCAATCCATCACAGGCTTCCCCAGAAACCTCTGTCAGGGTCTTGTCGCCGACCAGCATCGTGTCGTGGGAGAGATGGCCAAGCCCCTTGATCTCGCCGGCACTGCCTTCCACCCCGTCCGGATCGCTGATCGTTTTGCCCAGCATCTGATAGCCGGCGCAAATGCCCAGCACCGTACCGCCTCGCCGGATATGCGCGGCCAGGTCAATGTCCCAGCCCTGCCGGCGGAACTCCTCCAAGTCCGCAATGGTGGTTTTGGAGCCGGGAAGAATGACCAGATCAGCATCACCGGGCAACGCCTCGCCCGGCGGAATGATGTCGAGGGCAACGTCGGCTTCCGCGATTAACGGATCAAAATCGTCGAAGTTGGCGATATGGGCGAGGCGGGGCACGGCGATTTTGGTCGGCCCATCGCCGGCCAGCCGCTCCCGATTCTCCAGCGACATGGCGTCTTCCTGGGGCAGGCGCGCCGCTGCCGCCAGATGGGGCAGGATGCCGAAGGAGGCGAGACCGGTCTTGTCCGTGATCGCTGTCAGCCCGTCATCGAACAGGGACACATCGCCCCGGAACTTATTGATGATATAGCCTTTCAGCAGCGCCCGTTCGTTATCGGGCAGTAGCGCGTATGTGCCCACCAGGCTGGCGATCACCCCGCCCCGGTCGATGTCGGCCACCAGGATCACAGGGACCTGCGCGGCAATGGCGAACCCCATATTCGCGATGTCGTTCTCGCGCAAATTCACTTCCGCCGCGCTGCCGGCGCCCTCGACCACAACAATGTCGGCGTCTGCTTTCATGATCTCGAAGCTGGCCAGCACGTCAGCCATCAGGTCCTTCTTCACCGGCTGAAAAGCGCGGGCGTTGTAATTGCCCCGCACCTTGCCGTGGACCACAAGCTGCGCGCCCACCTCCGATTGGGGTTTCAGCAGCACAGGGTTCATGTGGACGCTCGGCGCGACACCGCAGGCGCGGGCCTGCAACGCCTGCGCCCGGCCGATCTCTCCGCCGTCCGGCGTCACGGCGGCATTGTTGGACATGTTCTGGGACTTGAACGGCCGGACGGTGAGCCCCCGTTTCACAAACGCCCGGCACAACCCGGCGGCCAACAGCGACTTGCCGACGTCCGAGCCGGTGCCTTGCAGCATGATGGCTTTGGCGGACATGGTCGCGCTCGGACCGGCTAAAACTCGATTCCCGCCTGGGCCTTAAAGTCGGCGCGGAAGTGGTGTTTTATTTCGGTCATCTCGGTGACCAAGTCGGCGATCTCGATCAGTTCCGGCTTGGCGTTACGGCCGGTGCAGATGACATGAACATTCGCCGGTTTGTCTTTCAGAAACGCCACCACCTCGTTGATATCCAAATAGTCATTGCGAAGCACAATGTTGATCTCATCCAGCAGCACCATGTCGTTTGCCGGATCCAGGATCATTTCCTTGGCCCGCGCCCAGGCGGCGTTGGCGGCCTCGATATCGCGCGCGCGGTCCTGGGTTTCCCAGGTGAAGCCCTCGCCCATGGCGGTGATCCTGACCTGATCGGGGAAGGCTTCCAGCACGACCCGTTCGCCGGTCTCCCACTTGCCTTTGACGAACTGCACGATGCCGACTTTCATGCCGTGGCCGATGCAGCGGGCGACCATGCCCATGGCGGCGGTGGTCTTACCCTTGCCCTTGCCGGTGTGAACGGCAAGCAAACCGCCTTCGTTGACCTTCTTGGCGAGGATGCGGTCCTTGGCTTCCTTGTGCTTGCGGCGCTTCTCGTTGGCGCGCGCGTTAATTTCCTCTTCGGTCAGATTGTCGTCTGATGTGCTCATGCCGCTTCTCCCTGTCTGAGCCGGGCCAGCAATTGCCCGGCCGAATTGGCGCGCGGATGCCAGAAGCCCCGCTCGATGGCCCGCTCAAATGTCTCGGCGATTTCCCGGAGCGCGTCCGGATTGTGTTCCTCGATGAAATCCCGCACCCGGTCATCGTCCAAATAGGCGTCGAACAATTGTTCGAAGTGGTGATCCTGCACCACTCTGGCGGTGGCGGCAAAGGCGTAGAGATAATCCACCGTGGCGGCGATTTCGAAGGCGCCCTTATAGCCGTGGCGCATGACGCCATCGATCCATTTGGGATTGGCGGCGCGGGCGCGGACCACCCGGCCGATCTCGTCTTCCAGCGTTCGCACCTTGGGCGATTCAGGCCGGCTGTGATCGTTGTGATAGACGGCGGGCTGACTGCCCGAAAGGTGCCGGATTGCGGCGGTGATCCCGCCTTCAAATTGGTAATAGTCGTCACTGTCCAACAGATCATGTTCCCGGTTGTCCTGGTTGTGGATGACCACTTCGACAGCCTTCAACCGGGTTTCGAACAGCCCATGTTCGGCAGCGCCCTCGACCCCGCCGCCATAGGCGTAGCCGCCCCAGGCCACATAGGCCTTGGCCAGGTCCTCGTCGCCGTCCCAGCCGTTCTCGTCAATCAGCGCCTGCAGGCCTGCGCCGTAGGCGCCCGGTTTGGAGCCGAACACCCGATGCCCCGCCTTGCGCGCGGCGTCTTCCGCCTCCAGTCCGCCTTTGGTCAGCTTGGCCTGGTCGGCGCGGAACTGCGCCGCCATGGGATTGGTCGTGTCGCTTTCATCCAAGGCGGCCACGGCGCGGGCGGCGCTGTCGAGTAGGTCCACCTGCGCCGGGAACGCATCCCGGAAGAAGCCGGAGATACGGAACATCACATCGACCCGGGGCCGGCCAAGGACATCCGCCGGAATAACCTCGAAGCCGGTGACCCGCTGGGATTGCTGATCCCACACCGGTTTCACGCCCATCAGCGCCAGCGCCTGGGCGATATCATCGCCGCCGGTCCGCATGTTGGCTGTGCCCCAGGCGCTGACGGCGAGGCGGCGCGGGTATTCCCCGTGATCCTGGAAATAACGCTCGATCAGCAACGTGGCGGACTTCCAGCCCAGGGACCAGGCGGCCGGTGTCGGGATCGCCCGGCAATCAACAGAATAGAAATTGCGTCCCGTTGGCAGTGTGTCCAGTCGGCCCCGGGTCGGTGCACCGCTAGCGCCCGGCGGCACGAACTTGCCCGCGAGCCCGGCGGCGAGGCCAGACAGTTCTTGTTCGCCGCAACGGGTGACCAAGGGGCGGAGTTGCGCGTCGATGTAGGTGAGAACAGCGCCTGTTTGGTTCCAGGCTGGGTCAGCCGGTGTCTCGCCGCTTACCAAACCTTGGGCCAGTAGTTCCAGCCGTTCCACCGTGTCACCGTTGGTGCGCCAGGGGGAGCCGCCTGCCAAAGCGGCAGGTGTTGGCCCGGTCCAGGGCGCGCCCATCTCGCAGTCCAGCGGATCGAACTCGTTTAAGCCCAGGTCCGCCGCTAACGCCCGGATGAGCGAGGCGTTGGCGTCCTTGCCGTCGCCACGGGGCAGGCGGGTCAGCGCGATGAGAAGGTCGGTAAGCAGCCGGCCGTCGGGCGACTGACCGAACACGTGCAGCCCGTCCCTGATCTGCATTTCCTTTAGTTCGCAGAGATAATTGTCGATTTTGGCCAGCGAGTCCGTTTCCGTATCACCCTCTATGATGCCGGCGTCCCGGTCCAGCCCGATCCGCTTGCCCAGATCGAGAATCTGTTCCGAGAGAAGTTTGAGACGGCGCGGGTCCATGCCGGCGGCCAGGTAGTATTCGTCGACCAACTGTTCCAGATCGCGCAAGGGGCCATAGCTCTCTGCGCGGGTCAAAGGCGGGGTCAGGTGATCGATGATGACCGCCTGGGTGCGGCGCTTGGCCTGGGTGCCTTCGCCGGGGTCGTTGACGATAAACGGATAGAGGTGGGGCAAGGGGCCGAGGGCCGCTTCCGGAAAACAGTCTTCACTGAGCGCCAGGGCCTTGCCCGGCAGCCATTCCAGATTGCCGTGTTTGCCGAAATGGATGACGGCATGCGCGCCGAAAGATGTTCGTAGCCAGGCGTAGAACGCCAGATAACCATGTGGCGGGACCAGGTCCGGGTCGTGATAGCTTTCCACCGGATCGATGTTGTAGCCCCGGGCCGGCTGGATCGCCACGGCCAGATTGCCGAACCGGTGGGCCGGTAACACGAACGCCCCGTCCACGAAAAACGGATCGGCTTCCGGCGCGCCCCAGCGTTCTCGCACTTCGCCGTGCACCTCGTGGGGCAGGCTGTCAAAGAACCGGCGATAGTCTTCGAGTGAAATACGCTCGCCGCCCTCCCTGTCACCCGGCGCGTTGGTGGGGCCTTCGAGCAGGATATCCATCAGGGCTGCGCCATCTTCAGGCGCGTGGCCGGCTTTATAGCCGTCCGCTTTTAACCGGCGGATGGCCGCCGCCACACCGGCCGGCGTATCCAAGCCGACCCCATTGCACAACCGTCCGTCCCGGTTGGGATAGTTGGCAAGCACGATCGCCACCCGCCGCTTTGCTTCTTGCGTTTGGCGAAGCCGGCACCAGTTGGCGGCGAGGCGCGCGGTGAAATCGACGCGATCCGGGACCGGTTCGTGGCGGACCAAAGCGACTTCCGTCCGCTCGTCAAACCCGTCCGCCTTCTTAAACGAGATGGCGCGGGTGATAATCCGGCCATCCACTTCCGGGAGCGCCACGCTCATGGCCAGATCGCGGGGGGCAAGGCCACAGGCCGTTTCCCGCCAGCCGTCTTCATCGCCACCGGACAGGATCACCTGCAGCACCGGGCAATCAGCCTCGGTGAAAGGCGTTTCACTGGTTTCCGCCCCCGGTGTGGAAACCGCGAAACCGGTCAGATTGAGAACGATGTTGACCTCGGTGTCCGCCAGATAGGATTTGACGATCTCCGCACAGGCGGCGTCTTTTAGACTGCCGACGAACAGGGGCAGCGGATTGATCCCGTGGCCCCGAAGCGCCTTGATCAGCGCGTTCACCGGGGCAAGATCGCCTGCCTGCACGAGCGCTCGGTAAAACACGATGGCGCCCACCGGCGCATCCGCTTCCCAATACTCTTGAACGTCTTCCAAGGCGGGCAGGGAGGCGTTGGGCCAATAGAGCCCGGCCCGGACCAGGGGCGCCGGTTCCAGCCAGGTGGTCTCGTTCCCCAAGAGCGACGAGCAATATATCAACAAGTTTTTCGCATTACCTCCACCCCCATGAGCACAGTACTGCCATATGCGGTGGCAGGCGTCGGAGGGGAGGGTGGAATAGGATTGAAGTTCCGGGTCGGGGTGATCGTCACCGGGGATGACCGCGAGGCTGATGCCGTTCTCTCGGCAAAGCGCGCCGATCCTTTCCAGTCCATAAGGCCAATAGCCGGCGCCGCCCAGCAGCCGCACGATAATCAGCTTCGCCGACGCCAGTGTGTTTTCCACATACACATCAACCGACATGTTGTGGCTGAGTTGCATTAGGTTTGCGAGACGGAGGCTCGGCAACTCCCCCTTCAAAGACCCATAGGTTTCCGCCAGAAGCGTCAGATCGCTGGCCGCCGCTGAGAGGAAAACAATGTCCCCAGGCGATTGGCCGAGATCGACGGCTTCGCTGCCGTCGTTGATCTGGCCGGGCTGGGTGACAAGAAGGTGCATCAGACCGGGGGCTTCAACGCGGCCTCGGCTGCCGCCCGGTCAAAATCGTGCAGGCCGATGACGACCAGCCGGCTTTGCCGCGTTTCACCATCGTTCCAGGTCCGGTCGAAGTAACAATCTACACGGGGGCCGACGCCTTGAACCACGAGGCGAGCGGGCTTGCCGGCCACGTCCATTACGCCTTTGACCCGCAACACGCCGTCCTGCGCCAAAGTATTGGTGACCCGTTGTTTGATGACGTCTTGGTCTTCGACTTGGTCCAGGGCGACCACGATACTGTCAAAATCGTCGTGGTCGTGTTCGCCGTCCAGTCCGTCATGATGAGATCTACGGTCGTCCAGATCATCTTCGACCGCCGCGCGCATACCCAACAAAAGCGCGGAATCGATTTTGCCGTGCGCAGCGCTCAGCATCTTGACCGAGGGCCGGGTCTCCTGGCGCACGGTGTCCATGACACCCTGGCGTTCCTCGCCGGTCATCAGGTCCGATTTGCTGATCACGACCAGATCGGCGCAGGCCAGTTGATCTTCGAAGAGTTCTTCCAGCGGGCTTTCATGGTCGAGAGAGTCATCGGCATCCCGTTGCGCCTGGACCAGGTCCGGATCATCCGCAAACAGCCCGGCTTTTACGGCAGGACCGTCGACAACCACAACCACCCCGTCCACGGTGGTGCGAGAGCGAACCTCCGGCCATTGGAAGGCCTGGACCAATGGCTTTGGCAGCGCGAGGCCCGATGTCTCAATCACGATATGGTCGGGCCGGTCTTCCCGGTCGAGAAGCGTTTCCAGGGTCGGAATGAAATCGTCCGCGACCGTACAGCAGAGGCAACCATTGGTCAGTTCCATCACATCGTCTTCGCTGCAGGTCTCGTCCCCGCAGCCTTTGAGAATATCGCCGTCCACGCCGAGATCGCCGAACTCGTTGATGATCAGCGCCAACTTTTTGCCCCGCGGGTTTTCCAGAAGGTGGCGGATCAGGCTGGTTTTGCCGGCGCCCAAAAAGCCGGTGACGACGGTGACGGGAATTTTTCCGAGTTCTGGCATGCGTATTTCCTATTTCAATTGTTGGGGCAGGCCAGCGGTGACCAGAAACACCTGGTCGGCCGCTGCCGCGAACTTTTGGTTCATGATCCCGGCGAGGTCGCGAAAATTCCGGGCCAGTTTGTTTTCCGGCACGATGCCCCCGCCGACCTCGTTCGACACAAAAACAATGGGCTGTTTCATAGCGGAAAGGGCGGCCAGTAGGGAGTCGATTTCCGCCTCAATGTCCTTTTCATGATGCATGAGATTGGAGAGCCAGATGGTCAGGCAATCCACCAGTACAGGCGACCCAATATCCGTCATTGCGCCGGCGAGATCGAGGGGCGCCTCCACCGTCGTCCAGGCATCTCCGCGCCGGGATTGATGCTGTTGGATGCGATCAGTCATCTCGTCATCCAGGGCTTCGGCGGTGGCGATATAAGTCGCGGCATCGCAAGACGCGAACAGGCTTTCAGCAAAGGCGCTCTTGCCGGAACGTGCCCCGCCTAGGACCAATGTTATGCCGTTGAAGGTTGGCGTCGCCGCCATGGAACGTTCCCCTCCCTCCGAGGTTTCTATTGCGTTCAAGCGCGCCCGAGAGGAGGTCTCCTGGCTTGGGCTTTCGGATCGTTCACCTTCCCAACGTTGGTCAGTGGTTGCGGCGGCGCCGCGCGGACGATCCAAGGCCCTTACAGTTGCGGGGGCAGCGCCGGTCTCGCACCGGCTTCCCTGTCCCTAAGGCGCGAGGACGATATCAGGTCGGCGGGGAGGTAGCAAAGCTTTAGAGGGGCGCTTATTCGGGTAGGAGATTGACCGACTGGACCGCCCATTTGAGCCCGTCATCCATGGGAATAGCGTTGATCCGGGTGATGGACAGGTTGCCGACCTGAACCGAGAGCGCTTTCATCGGCGCCAGGTCCAGGGCGAGCCCGATGGCGGAGCGGATGGTGCCCGCATGGACCACGGCGATGACATCCCGGTCAGGATATTTGGGGTTCAGTTGCAGGATCGCTTTCGAGACGCGGGCATATTGTTCCACATAGCTTTCGCCTTCGGGCGGTTTGTTGTTGGCGAAGTCCTTCCAGAAGGCCTCGGCGTCTTCGCCTTTAAGGTCGTTCCAGCGCTGGCCATTCCAAATGCCGTAATTCTGTTCGTCCAGGGCTTTGATCTCGGTGGTCTCGACGCCTGGCTGCAGGGCCTGCGCCGTTTCCTTGGCGCGGCGGATGGTGCTGGTCAGCCAAACGGCATCCTGGGGGAGTTTGGCCGCCGTGGCGGCGACCGCGTCTTGGTTGGTCAGATCAGCCGCGACGTCATCTTGGCCGTGGACGATCCCCTGGTCGCCTTCACTCGGCGCATGCCGGATCCACCACCAGCGGACCATAGCGCTCATGCCGCGCCGCCGGAAGCCGCCGCCAGGATAAAGCAAACTTCGCTGATCTGTTGGACCGCGCCCAAAATGTCACCGGTCTGGCCCCCGATCTTACGCGTGACCCACCAGGCAAAAAGGCCGGTGACAACTATCGTCGCGATGATAGCGACAAGACCCAGCCAAAAACCGAAAACAAAGTACACCACCAACAACGAGATGCCTGCCGACACTGCTACCCGGTCGAACGAGGGCTGTCCCGCGCCGGCTGACAGCCCGTCTTCTTTTGCCGGCGGCACATATCGCATGAAAATCGGCAGCAACCCGCGGGATGCGACGATCGCCCCGAATAGGGTCAGCGCCGCCCCGTGTTCCGGAAGGCTCCCCAGGCTGACCCACTTCAACCCGACACAGAAGATCAGCGCCAGAACGCCGAAGCTGCCGATCCGGCTGTCGGACATGATCTCCAAGGAACGTTCTTTGTCGTAGCCGCCGCCGAGACCGTCCGCCGTATCCGCCAGACCGTCCTCATGCAGTCCGCCGGAGATCAAGGTGATCGATAAAAGCGCCAACAAGATCGCCGCCGCATGGGGGAGGCCGAGAGTTTGCGCGCCGACCAGAACAAAGACCGAGATGGCGGCGAGCAGAATGCCGATAACGGGAAAGAAGCGCGATGCCTCTGCAAGGGAGGGATTGTTGACCGCCGGGCCGCCGGGCACCGGAATACGCGTCAAGAAGCCCAAACAAATCTGGAGATCATCCATCCAGTCTTGTTTGCGCGCCTGTTCCTCCGGCGTTTCGCTTGGTGTATCGGGTTTGTCCGCCATGTTCCCTCTCGCCAGTTTTGGCTTTGCAGGTTGTTCTACCCTCTATATTACAGCCCGGATGGTGAAACGAACAAGAAACCCCGGCGAGGTATAATTGATGACCAGTTTTTCATCTCTCTCCGAATTCGGGTCCGCACTCCCGGGCCTTCCCGGCGTCGATGAGAAATCGACGGCAGCCGCGGCTGAGCGGGAGCCGAACCTGACCAAACCGGCGGGCTCGCTCGGAAAATTGGAGGAATTGTCCGCCTGGTTGTCGGCCTGGCAGGGCAGTCATCCGCCGGCATTGGACAACTGCCGTGTCCTTGTGTTTGCAGGGAATCACGGGGTGACGGCCCAAGGCGTCTCCGCGTTTCCAGCGGAAGTCACCGTGCAGATGGTGGCCAACTTTTCCGCCGGCGGGGCTGCGATCAATCAGCTTAGTGGCGTGGCCGGGGCCGAGTTGGACGTGATCGCGTTGGACCTGGAAACGCCGACGGCGGATTTCTCGCAAGAGCCGGCCCTGGACGCTGCCGGCTTGCTCGCCGCGCTGAATGCCGGCGCGGACGCGGTGGGCAAAGGCTGTGACGCGCTATGCGTCGGTGAAATGGGTATCGGCAACACCACGTCCGCCGCGGCGATTTGCCACGCGCTGTTCGGCGGGACGGCCGAGGACTGGGTCGGGCCCGGTACCGGTGTGGAAGGTAGTGCGCTCGACAATAAGATCAGGGTTGTCGGCGACAGCGTTGCGAAACATGGGATTGATTCGAAGGATGGGTTGGCGGTTTTGCAGACATTTGGCGGGCGGGAGCTGGCGGCCATGGCCGGCGCCATTGTCGCCGCCCGGCAGACCCGGACCCCGGTTGTTCTGGATGGATACGTGAGCGGCGCAGCGGCGGCGGTGCTCCATGCGCTTGATCCAGCCCTGTTGGATCACTGTGTGGCCGGCCATGTTTCGGCGGAGCCCGGACATCAACGGTTGTTGGACCGGCTCGGCAAAGCTGCGTTGATCAATCTCGATATGCGCTTGGGCGAGGCGTCGGGCGCGGCGGTGGCGCTCAATATTCTCAAATGCGCCGTGGCCTGTCATACCGGCATGGCGACCTTCGCCGAAGCCGGCGTGTCCGATAAGGATTAGTCGGAAGCGTCTGCCGAGCCAAGCCGTTGCTGCAAGTAGGCCGCCATCAAGCCGATGGCCAGCCACATCAGGGCCGCCGCCGTCATGGTGGCGGAAACAAAGTGGGCGGCCAGTTCCGGCGGTGACTTTCCCACAGCGCCGGCCGGCGGATGTGGCGCGCCGATGATATGAGGCGCGATCAGCAACACCGCGCCAATGGCTTTCCAAATTGGGTTCTTGCCAAAGACCACCATGGCAATACCAAAGACACTCGCCGCTGCCGTGCCCAGCCACCAGGTTTGGCGGTCGAATAAGTCAGCCGCGGCGGCGGCAGGCAGTTCGGGCGGCAGGCCCAGGCCGGGTAAAAGAGAAAAACTGGCGAAGCCGGCCAATCCCCAGAGAGCGCCCTCGGTGTAGCCAATATTCCGGCCATAGAGGGTCAATGCGGTGGCCAATAAAATGCCGTACGCGATGCCCACCAAGATATTGGCGAGCAACGTGAAGCCGCTGCGTTGGAGGCCCTCTTTCGGTTCCCAAGCATCGTGTTCGTGTACCGAGCCGTCTTTGTGGACGTGAACCGCGCCCTCGGCATTGTGTTCGTGGGGTTTGCCGCCCTCTTCATGAGTGTGCGTCACCCCGGACCCATGGGAATGTTGAACGACGGTTTCAGCCGCATGAAACGCGGCCTGATCCTCGTACTGTTCGGCGGCGAAGATGAGCGGCTCCACCATCAAAAAATGGAAGACCGTTAAAACTACGCCCGCTACGGCCCCGGAAACGAGGCCTGTCACCAGCAGTCTATTAAGCATGAGGTTGGCTTAGTGGCAGGGGAAGCCTGTCGCGTGCCGGGTATCGTGCGTCGCGTTGTGGGCGAAACCGTCTTGGCCGGCAAAACCGACGCCGATCAAAAGAAAGACGCCCAATAATCCGCCGACAGTCGCGGCGACAAGGCGTTGTTGCAGTCCAGCCTGTTCTTGGGCCGCTTCTTGGACCTGGGCTTGAATTTGGTTCGACATGGCTCACCCTCCGTGTGTCGCGTGCCCCGCGACGCGACGGACAATTGAGTCCCTGCGGGGCTGATGGCCGGTATCTGACTCGCCGCGGACATCGCGGCCTACAGTTGCGGGGGCAGTTGCGGGATTGCTTAACTCAAGCGCACCGCATTCCCATTTCATTCCAGCGAATAGTCGCTGAAAACCATCGGAAGTAGGGTTACCGGGAGTCTGTGGAGGTGTCAATTCTCAATCTACGGCGGGGTCCGCGGTGCGGCCGGTTTCTTTACCATAGGTCTCGCGAACCAGCTCCAGCGCCTCTTGACCGTAGTTCATGGCGCGCTGTATGAATCCGTCAAAATCGTGCGCCAGGCCGGCGGTGCGGAGGTCTGTGAGTGCATCCAGTTCGGCGTTGGCCTTTGCAAATCGTTGGCCAAGCTCGTCGTCGGCAAAATCGCCGGTGGTGACCGATCTGAAGAGAAAATCGCCTTTGGCCAGCAACGCTTTGTAGTCGGGATGGGCGAAAAAGGCGTCTTCCAATGTGCCGCCCGGCGTAAAGGTGACCTGGTCCGGGACGTCCTTCCACTCAAAGACGTCATCCTGTCCCCAGTCATTGGTGAAATACGCAGCCACCAACCGGTAATAGAGGGCCAGGATCAATACGTAGAGCTGCTCGCCGAGCATCTTTTCCAGCACGGCGTAACGGTAGTCGTTGGGAAATTCGACGGTCGCGCCCAGCACATGGGCCACGTGGAGAAATTTCTCCAGGATCGGGAATTCATGGATAAACGGGTGGATAAAGCGGCGGATATGCACTTTCTCCTTGGTCATGTTGTAGAGAAAGTCGTAGCGCACATCCATGTTGACCAGCTTCAACATGTCCGGTTTGGACGCGAAGAAAAACAGATCGTGCATGTAGAAGGGCGATGTGGACTCCACACCCCAGACACAGACTTTCTCTCCGAACACCGGCGCGCCCGCTGTCATGTTTTCGGGCAAAGAAATAGCCCGGTCTTTGGCAAAGACATGCTTGAGCGCGTCCGGCTCGATAAACACATCGGTGCGGGTTTTCAGGATATTGCGGCAGGCCGCGTGATTGGTCCCGACATAAAGCGCCAGCATCTGGCTCAACAGATTACCGCTCCACTGCGGCGGTTCCGGCACGGCCAAGACGTTCAAATCAAACCGATGGGCGAGGCCCGCCAGTGTTGCGGCGTTGTCCGCCGCTTCCTCTTCCCAGGTCGCCAGGATGACTTCTTTGACCTCCCGGATGCCGGTCAGACTGTCCAGGCTGCGGGAGAACAAGTCCACATCCCGGACCAATCCGGTCACAACAACCGAGACATCGGTATGATTGGAATCAGTCATCGGTTTCCTCGGCGAACAGCGCTTCATATTCCGCCGGTACGCCGCAAAACGTTACCGCGTCCGCCGGAATTTGATGGTAGCGGATATCCGCCCCTTCCGCGATCAGGTCGTTGTAAATGGGCGCCACGTAGAATTCCCGCGTGTCCGGCTTGCGGATCCGGTGCGCCATCAACGCGCGGCGGAAGGTCTCGGCGTTGCGGAAGTAATAGAGCCCTGTACAACAAAGATTGGAGATCTCGATCTTTTCGGCGGTCTCCAAGACCGTGCCGTCACCGAACCCGGAGGGCCGCACATAGGACCAGTTGGGGCCGCTGCCCTCGAACACTTCCAGATAGCCATCGACGTCATCCCAGTTCCAGTCATGAGGGAAGGCAAAGCCGGGCCGGAATGTATCAATGTTAAAGATGGCGAGGCCGTCTTCGGCCGGCAAACCCGACCGTTCCAAACCCATCCTAACCGAGTCGGCCTGCCCTGTTGTCACCGCCTCCAATTCCACGAGATACGGGTCGGCAAGACCGAGGTCGGCACAATGTTCTTCGATGAAAAGCTTTGTGTCCTGAATGTCCCGGTAGATGAACAGGAACTCGTGGCCGGCAAAACAGTCCTCGAAACTGCCGACCGCATGGTCAAAGACCGTGCCGTCCTTCAACGGTAGCATGTACTTGGGCTGCTCGAAGCCCGCGTCACGAAACCGGCGGCTTTCGCCCGCCATGGGGATGGTAATCAACATGGTCTAGCCGTCCAGATCACGAAACAGCCGGAGAGCGCAGGCCAGCAGGGCGCGTTGCCGCTGCTCATCGTCCCGGTGCAGGGGCAGCATGGAAAGAAACAGCAAGATGGCGATCGGTTTGGCGGCCGCCTCGTCGAGGGTCAGGCCGTTATAAGTCCCGGCGAAGAATGCATCCCGGCAGGCGCCGCCGGCGTTGTCTGGCAGGCTAAGGGATATATCGGCGCCGCTGCCGCCTAAATCGTAGCGGCCGGCGATCACCTGATCGTAGCACCCAGCAACCGAGTGATAGAGTTTCGCGATGTCATAGCGGACGTCGCCGTAAATCGAGGCCTCGGCCTCACCCAGATACCCGCGTGGATCGACGACCCGGATCGTGTGCGCCCGGAAATCATAGAAGATATTGCTGAAACAGAAATCGCCGTGGACGATTTGCTGATGATGCGGTTCAACCGGCGGAATAGCGGTGACGCATATCTCGACGATTTTTGTCAGGCCGGGTAGCGACTCGCCGTTGAAGGTCCACCCGCCGGCCAGGTTCGTGCCGGACTGAGATGCGTATTGATCCAGCCGGGCCAGGGTTTTCTCTCCGTACAGCGATTCCGTGGACAGGTTGGTATCCGGCCGGTGCCGGGCGCAGGTTTGCAGAAATTCGTCGCAGGCGGTGAAGATGCGTTGCCACACATAAGTTGGCAGCCGCCCGAACACCATCAGGTCCGCCAGGGACGATAGATAGAGATATTCGGTCTGATAGCCGGCGCCATCCGCACTTCGCCCCAGATACTGAGGGGCAAAGACCTTTATGTCCGCCGGCACGTTCTCGAACCAATCGACCTCGGCGTTGATCTTTTCGGCGTCGGCGCTGGTCTTTTCGACCGCGCGGCGTGAAAAACGAAAGTCGTTGAATGCCCGGCCATTGGTCAGCTGAGCCTTGGACTGGAAATAGGTGTCCAGGTGACCGAAGTCGAGCCACTCGCCGTCCCCGATCTCGGAAAGCGGGTGTGACCCGGCATAGACATTCAGTGACTTGATGAAATTGTTGCCTGAGGTCTTTAGGGCATCCCGGTACACGGATATTTCCGAGAAACCAAAGAAGCCCGATAGCACTGTTCGCTCTCCTGCCGCCGGGGCGCCGCCGTCGGGCAGGCCGTCAAAGAACGTCAGCGCGCCTGTCTCGTCCAGGCGGGATTCGGCCCAGGACGTGTATTCACTCGTTCGCCCGGTGGAAACGCAATCAAGCTGATCGTAGGGAAATCCGGGCAGCAGGGTATCGCCGTGCAGGATGTGCAGCGGGCCGCGGTCTATGTCCGCCGTTTCGAGCACATGTGAAACGGATTGCCCGAGGCTCAGCCCGCCGGGGACGGAGATTACGTCGAAGCCCAGTTCGGCGAGGATACGACGGTCCTGTTCCAGAATGTCAAAGTCTTCCGGCAGGGATAGAATCCGCCGCCCCGCAACGCCACCGATATGGCCGGCTTGCACCTGATAGAGGCGTTGCGCGCCCGCCGGTAAAAAGGCCGGGGGCAGCTTGCCGAAGATCGACGTGAACTCAGGCCCGCAATAGGCGCCCGAGGTGATGAGGAATGTTCCGCTCAAGGGTCCTGCCAAATCCGCTGTCTCTTCTCAGGTGATACCAGAAAATCCTTAAAAATTGCAGAACTACAGTTTACCGGGATAGCGTTCCTGAAGCGCCCGCTGCAAATGATCCGGCAGCCTGTCAAAGAGGGCGTGGACGCATTTCCAGGTGGCGTCTGGGATAGGGTGATCGTCATCCTTCTCCCAGGTTACCCGGGTGGCGAAGTAGGCCCAGGTCTTGGCGAGGGCCGCCGCCCCGTCTTCGTTGCCGCGGGCCAGTTCCGCCGAAATGCCGAAAGGCACAAGCTCGCTGATTACCGGGGGATAGAGCTCGACCGCATGGTCAAACGCTGCGACGACCGCGTCCCAATCAGATTGGCTTCCGCTCTCGGCCATGGCGTAGAGCGTCTTGCAGCGCAGCTTGGCCGCCGGCCAATGGTCCGGAAAGTCCGACAAGGCCTCGTCAAGGAGGGTGTGTCCTTCGTTGAAATTATTGTTCTGCAAAGCGTTCAGCGCCAAGTAGGTTTTCGCCGTCGCGGCGATAACAGCGCGGCCTGTCGGCGCTCTGGTGAACCCGCGTGACAGTTCCAACGCGTTCGCCATGAAATAGTCTTCATAGGGCATCATCTCGTTCGTCCCTTTGAACAGATGCAGCCATATGTCTTCGTGGCGTGGATCGAAGTGTCCGGTCTCACTGTTATCGACGGCCTGTTGTAAAAGTCGGATTGCCGTTTGCCGGTCTCCCAGCGCCCAAAGCGTCCTACCCATATTGAACGGCAGTGTCAGAGACTGAGGATGTAGAGCTATCGCCTTATCGAAAGTCGCCTTGGCCTGATCGACCAAGGTTTGATCCGCCGGCCGTTGCAGAGTTTGGGAGAGTAGATGAAACAGACCGGAACAGTCACGGCTATGATCCATCGCGGCGGCTTTCGTGCCGACTGTCTGTGCTGTAGCCTCGGTCTGCCGCCGTGCCGCCTCGAATAAACAATATTTAAAGAGCGCCTCCGTTCGCGTTGTCGACTCGCCCAGAAGTTCGTGAAGCTCGCCCGCAATCTCCGACCAATCCTGCACGAGCTCAGGCCAGGTGCTTGTCCAATTCGCGAGCGATTGTTGAAACCGTGATTCAAGATTCGCCTCTGGCGTTTCCACGATGGCGCTAGAGCCCTGATCAAGCAGGCGGCTCGCGACATCGTCCTCCGGGACAAAAAGCACGGCGCCGCTGCTCAAGCCATCAGCGACCCGATCGGTAAGGCCGCCGATGCTCCGGCCGTTGCACACCGGCCAGAATTTCGCGCGGCGGACTTTCTCCAGATAGTCTGCCTTGTCCAGAAAGCCGTGATGGATCTGAATGTTTAGCGACTCATCATCCAATACCGCCAGCCGGAATAAAAACTGGGTCTTTTCCCGCATGATGGGGGTGAAGGAGAGTCCGGTATGTATAACGTCCAGGTCTTTCTCGGCTGCGGGTTCAGCGATCTCGCGGTTGGCGAATGCAGTGCCAAAAGCCGGATAGGCCGTCACCGGGCCAGGATAAAGACCATCAGCATAAGCGTGCTCAAAGGCGGAGTTCACAACGATTAGATCGGCGCGGCATAAATCGTCGTATTGATGGTGCAGCTGGAAGTCCAAATCATAAGGCAGGAAAATAATTGGCGCGGCTAGCTCAAACAGTCCGTCCGGCAGTCGCGGGCCGTAGACATCGAATACAATGACGGCGTCGATTTCAACGTCATTGGGAAGGGCAGCCTCCAACGATGGCGCCTTTTTGTCCCGATTGGTGCACAGGGTGTGGAGGGTGAAGCCGGGCGGGGCCGGGTCGGGCACGGCGCGGTCCGTGTGCGGGCCGCAAATGATCAGGAGATGGAGATCATCCTTGCCGATCAGGTTGATCAGCGCGGTATCTGTGGCTTCCTCAAGACTGCTGTGAGCGGCCGTCTTATCTCGGGCGATCCAGTGGCACAGGGATTGAAACCGAGCGACCTTCTCTGAGGGGGCTTCCAATGCGGTGAGCGCCGCCATGCCGCCGGCATAGTTTCCACACATCAACCGGGATAAGGCCGCGATCTCCCGATCTCCCTCATCTTCCGCTTTCAACAGCGCCACATAGTAGTTCCCGGCATCAAACGCCGCGTGCGCGGACGTATAGGCGGCGCAAATCTCAAACAGGTCCGGAGAACGGAGATAATTGGGCCGGAAGCGGGGTGCGGTCGTCGCCATCATCCGCCAAATTTTATGTCGGCTTCCATGGCCAGGTTGCCGTTGGCGTCCGCCGCCCAGAGATCGGCTTTATTGTCAGCGGCAGGCGCGCCGGCCAGCGTAAACGGTTCGGTATCATACAGCGGCGACATGGCCTTGATGCGGAACCAGGAGACGTTCTTGTCCGGCTGCTCCCGCCGCGCCAGGTCCAGCAGCAACGTGGCCGTCAGCGGGCCATGCACCAACAAACCCGGATATCCCTCTACCTTGGTCGTATAGTCGCGGTCGTAATGAATCCGATGGCCGTTGAAGGTCAGTGCGGAATAACGGAACAGCAACACCGGATCGGGAGTGATGGTGCGGCTCCATTCCTCATCTGTCCGCGCCGGTATTGGCTGTCTCGGCGGTTCAGATTTTTTGGGGTCATCCCGGTAAACGGCGGTTAGAACATCGTCGAGATCAGCGCCCCGGTCGCCGGTGATCGCATTCCGGATTTTCAGAAAGACGAGGGTGCCGCTCCGGCCATCCTTCACGCTGATGTCATCGATGGTAGCAGTGCGCCGGATATTTTCACCCACCTGGATGGGCGCGCGCACGGTAACTTCATTGCCGGCCCACATGCGCCGGGGCAGAGGGATCGGCGGCAGAAACTCACCCCCATTTTTACTTGAGCCGGGATGACCGTCGCGGCCGAGTTGTGCATGACGGACGGCCGGGGCAAAGTACATCCAATGCCAGGCGGCAGGCAGAATATGGCCGTCCTTGGCCGGCGCATCATCCCGGTCCAGGGTTGCGGCCATAGCGTCCAACTGCCGGGGCAGAACGGTATCATTCGCTTCTTCGGTGCGGCCGATCCAATTCCGGAGCTCGTCAATATCCGCCATGGCTAGTACGACCGGGGCAGGCCGAGGACATGCTCGGCAATGTAGGACAGGATCAGGTTGGTGGAGATGGGCGCCACCTGATACAGCCGCGTCTCCCGGAATTTTCGTTCCACATCATATTCTTCTGCAAATCCGTAGCCGCCATGGGTCTGCAGGCACATCTCCGCCGCCTCCCAGGAGGCTTCGGAGGCGAGCATCTTGGCCATGTTGGCTTCTGCGCCGCACGGCTCGCCGGCATCAAACAGCGCGGCGGCTTTCTTGGACATAAGGTCTGCCGCCTCGCTGGCCGCATAGGCGCGGGCGATGGGGAACTGGATGCCCTGGTTTTCGCCGATGCTGCGGCCGAACACATTCCGGTCCTTGGCATAAGTTGACGCCTTCTCGATAAACCAGCGGGCGTCGCCCACGCACTCGGCGGAGATAAGAATTCTCTCCGCGTTCATACCATCCAGGATATAGCGGAAACCCTTGCCTTCTTCGCCGATCAAGCTATCCGCCGGAATGCAAAGATCGTCGAAGAACACTTCCGTCGTCGCGTGGTTAATCATCGTTGGGATCGGCCGAATGGTGAGGCCGCTGTCTTTGGCCGCACGCATGTCCACCAGAAAAACCGACATGCCTTCATGGCGCTTTTGCTGATCCTCGCGAGGCGAGGTGCGGGCCAACAGCAGCATCAAATCCGAATGCTCGGCCCGGGACGTCCAGACCTTCTGGCCGTTGACCACATATCTGTCGCCATCTTTGACCGCCATGGTGCGGATGCGGGTCGCGTCGGTGCCGCTGGAGGGTTCTGTGACTCCAAACGCCTGAAGGCGCAATTCTCCACTCGCGATCTTCGGCAGGTACTCGGCCTTTTGCGCGTCGCTGCCGTGTCGCAGGACGGTGCCCATCGTATACATCTGGGCGTGGCAAGCGGCGGCATTCCCCCCGCTTTTATGAATCTCCTCAAGGATCGCGCAGGCGGCGGCGATGCCGAGCCCGCTGCCGCCATATACTTCCGGGATGAGAACGCCCAAGAAGCCCGTCTCAGTCATTCTTTGGACGAATTCCGCCGGATAGGCGCGCGCGGCGTCCAGCTTGCGCCAATATTCGCCCGGAAATTCCGCGCACAGTGCACGCACCGATTCCCGAATGTCCTGGAAATTGTCGTTCATCAACGCCCGGCCTCCGTGCCGCATCCGTATTGTTCTTTCGCTAACCGGATATACAATAATTCCCTCAGTACCAGCAAACGGCCTCAATCCCGCCCCATGACAGAAAATTCACTATCGCGCCTCAGCCGCGCCAACGCCGTTCTCGAGTCCTGGGGGCCCTGGCCATATATGGCGCTCACCCTGTCCATGCTGTTTTTCGCCAGCAACCATATTCTCGGCCGGTTGGTGCCTGGCGAAGTGCCGCCGATCGGTCTGTCCCTCTGGCGCTGGGTGGTGGCGACGTTGGTGATCCTGCCCTTGACCTGGCGGGAGATCGCTCGGTCCTACAAGCTGATCCTGGGCCACTGGAAATATTTTGTTGTGATGACGTTCTGTCTGGTGGTCCTCGGCAATACGACCATCTATATCGCGCTCCATTACACGACGGCGATCAACGGCGGTATGGTCGCCATGGTGCAGCCGGTGGTGACCATGTGCATCGCCTGGGTTTTGTTCCGGGAACTGGTCACCCGGTGGCAGGTCGTCGGCGCGATCATCGCCGCGGCGGGCGTCATGACAATCCTGACTCGGGGCGATCTTGCTGTCCTGACGGGGGTCCGCTTTAACATCGGCGATTTGTGGATGATGTCATCGGTGATCGGTTTTTCCTTCTACGCGGTTCTATTGCGCGAGGCGCCGAGGGATATCTCGCCGCTGGCCTTTCTCAACGTCACGCAGTTTCTGGGAATTGTTATTCTCATCCCCTTCTATTGGTGGGAAACGGTGAACATCCTGCCCACGTCGCTGAATACGACCACCGTGATCTCGGTGCTGTGGGCGGGGATCATCGTCGCCGTCGGTGCGTTGGGTTTGTGGAACATCGGCAACCGGCTGATCGGGGCCAGCAAGGCCAGCGCCTTTATCTACGTGCGGGTGCTGATGATCACGGGTCTCGCCATGGTGTTTTTGGACGAAACGCTGGAACTGTATCATTTCCCGGCCTTCGTGCTTATCATAGGCGGGGTTTACTTGGTCTCGGCGGCCAAGCGTAAGAAGCAAGGAGCCTAAGCATATGCCTATCGATCGCGCCTCGGCGGCGCTCACCGATTACCTGGTATTGGATTTGACCCGGGCGCGGGCCGGACCCACGGCAGCGCGCCAGCTCGCCGATTTCGGCGCGGACGTGATCAAGATCGAGACCCCGGGCGATCCGATGTATGGCGATTTGGGCACGCGGCACGGGCCGGACTTTCAAAACCTGCACCGAAACAAGCGTAGCTTGTCTCTCAATTTAAAAGAAGAGGACGGCAAAGCGATCTTCTTCAAGCTGGCGGAAAAGGCCGACGTGATCGTCGAGAACTACCGCCCGGAGGTGAAGTTCCGCCTCGGCATCGACTATGAAACGGTCAAAAAGATCAACAAAGGCATCGTCTATGCCAGCATTTCCGGTTTTGGCCAGGACGGGCCCTATGCCTATCGGGCCGGTCTCGACCAAATTGCGCAAGGCATGGGCGGACATATGTCGGTGACCGGTCAACCGGGCACCGGGCCTTGGCGCTCGGGCGCGGCGATCTCCGATATGATGGCCGGCGTGCTGACCGCGACCGGCATTCTGGGGGCGCTGTTGGAGCGGGAGAGATCCGGGGAGGGACAGTGGCTCAATACTTCGCTCCTCGAAGCGCAGATTTTTATGCTCGATTTCCAGGCGGCCCGCTGGCTGGTGGATCAGGATGTGCCACCTCAAGTCGGCAACAACCACCCGACCAATGTGCCGATGGGCACTTTCAAATCTGCGGACGGCTACGTGAATATCGCTCCCATGGCCACCCATTGGCCGCGTGTCTGCAAAGTCCTCGACAAGGAAGAGCTGGAAAAAGACGACAGGTTCGTCGACAACGCCGCCCGTTTCAAAAACCGTGACGAGCTGGACGAGATCATCGCCGGGGTATTGGCGACGGAAACCACGGCCCATTGGGTCGACGCTTTCAACGACAAGGGCGTGCCGTGTGGTCCTATTAACAAGATGGATCAGGTGTTCGCGGACCCGCAGGTCAAACATCTGGGTGTCGCGCAAAAGGTCACCACCCCGGCCCGGGGCGAGATCGAGATCATCGGCCAACCCGTGCATTTCAGCCGGACGCCGTCGAAACTGGCGGCGCCGAGCCCGGAACTGGGACAGCATGCCGATGAGATACTGACCGATCTCGGCTACGATCAGGCGGCCATCGATGATCTGCGGGCGCGCGGCGTGATTTGAGGACTGTGTGTCTCCGGTCAGTTTCCCCAACCTGAACGTCGTCTGGGAGCTTCCGGACAATTGGTGTGAGTGGGATCATCTGGAGCAGACGCTGCTGCACGCGGACCGGTTTCTGACCGGGCTCGGTCTGGCTGATCGGTTTATCTTCGTGGTGACGTCCGTTGGCGACAGGCTGCCGATCAGCCATGCGGAACGCGTCGTGGTGCTGCAGACCAGCGACGAAGGTCACGAAATTCCCGCCTATGCCGGGGATGCTTTCATGGTGTTCAAGAACTACCGCCCGTTTGATCCCATGCCGGACAACCTCCGGGTTATTCCGCTGGGCTGTAATAAGGATGTGCCGGTGGTGGCCGCCAAACCCATGGCGGCGCGCACGTTGGATATGTTTTTTATCGGCCGGCAGGAATTCCGCGAGCCGTTCTTCACCGCGATGAACGCCTGGCTCGACGGCCGGGATGATCTGATGGTGGAGATCGAGCAGGCCCCGGCTTTTCGCGAAGGTTTGGCCCCGGATGTCTATGCGGCGCGGCTGGTGAACACCAAGATCGCTTTGTCACCCAGGGGCGTCAGCCATGAGACTTTCCGCACTTATGAGGCGATGCGCGCCGGGTGCGCGGTGATCGCGGAGCGGCAGTTGCCGTCCTGGTTCACCGACGGCTGGCCGGTGATCGAAGTGGACGATTGGATTGAGGCCGGCCCCCTCATTGAGGGTTTGCTGGCCGAACCGGCGCGGCTGGAAGCGTTGGGCCAGGCCTGCCAGGCCTGGTGGCTTGAGAAATGCAGTGAGGAAGCCGTCGCGCATTATATCGTGCGGGAGTTGTCGTTGCGGCTGATGGGCAAGGGCTAGGTCATGGCGGACCGGATCGAACATGTGCCGACGACGCTCTTCACCGGGTTCTTCGGCACCGGCAAGACCACGGCGATCACGTCCATGCTGGCGCGCAAACCGGCGGGTGAAAAATGGGCCATCCTGATCAACGAGTTCGGCGAGGTGGCGGTGGATCAGGCCGCTGTCCCGGCGGAAGACGAGACCGTCGCCATCAATGAAATCCCCGGCGGGTGTCTATGCTGCATGATGAACGTCCCGCTGAAGGTGGCGGTGGTGGATATCCTGCGCCGCGCCCGGCCGGACCGGCTGATCATCGAGCCCACCGGCATCGGTCACCCGGCGGGTATCCTGGATCAGTTGCGGGACGAGGAGCTGGCCGCGGCGGTGTCGCTGCGCGCCGTTATTTGTCTGGTCGATCCCCGCCATATCGGTGATCCGCGCCTGGAGGCGGCGCAGGTCTATCAGGATCAAATGCATCTGGCGGATGTGCTGGTGGCCGCCAAAGCGGATTTGGCGAGCGGTGACGAGCTTGCCAAGTTTCACGAGTGGGCAGGGTCCCTGTTTCCGCCGAAACTGCGGATTACCGAGTCCCGGCACGGGGATTTAGACCTGGCGCTGCTGAATCTGGACCCGACCGAAACACGAGCGCCGCTATTCCCAAATGCTCATGATGGCGCCCATGATCACGATCATTCATCTTCAGCGACGCAAGCTATCGCCCCGCCCGAACAAGGTGCGCCGGTGCGCCTTGAAAATGCCGGCGCGGGCTATCAGGGCTGTGGCTGGATTTTTTCGGAGACGCAGGTATTTGACCGGGATGCGCTGTTGGACCTGTTGGGCCCGCCCGGTCTATCCGGACTTCCCAAAGGCACAGCGGTCGAGCGCCTAAAGGGGGTGTTCCGCACCAACAATGGCTGGCTACTGATCGATAGAGTGGACAACGAGATCACCGTGAAGGAGATCGCCTACCGCCGTGACAGCCGGATTGAAGTGATTGTGACGGACAGCGCGGCGCCGGACTGGGATACCCTGGAAAACGCCTTACAGGCCTCGGCTATTTCAAGTTAGGAATGGGGTCAGTTGGGACTCGAAGTCTCGCCAGCGGCCAACGGAACTGCCGTAGATCGGTTGGCGGACCTGCCATTTGGAGGCTGATTTCACCAGATTGTCCGTCTCGTAGAAGCGCAGCACCCGATCATCCCACTCAAGGGACAGGTGAGCCAGCAAGCTGAGGCACGTAGCATCGAAATTTTTGACTAAGTCCTCATAGACGATTGTGTGCAGTTCCTTGCCGTAAATGTTACGCCAGTGCGCCATTAACCGGGCGTAGCATTCGAAATAGTGTTTTAAGTCCGTCAGGGTCGTGGACCAGGGATGGTCATCGGCAAAATTTTGGAAGTAGCAAGAGAGAGCCACGTCTCGCGGGTCCCTCTCGGTGACAATGATCGATGAGTCCGGAAAGACGGTCTTGATAAATCCCAAGTGCCAAAAGTTAAACGGCAGACTGTTGACGGTTCGTTTGACGCCTTCATGATTGGTTTCAGCCAAATAAGCAGCGGCAATTTGGGAGAGTTCTTTTTGGTACGCGTCAGGCCACCGTGCCGCATCCAGCTGTTGCAGATAATCGTTGCCAAACGCGTCCAAGATGCCTCGATAGATGGTTTCGTTCTCACCCAGGCTGATGACGGAAGGATGCGCAACCAGGATCTGCTCGATCAGCGTTGTGCCGGAGCGCGGGAGGCCGAGAACGAAAATTAATTTTTCCCCTTGGCCGGCAGGTGCGGACATGTCGGCTGGCTTGCCGAAAAACGCCATCAGGTTCTCCACCAGCCGGTCTTGGGCTGTTGAACTATAGACAATCCCCGCCGCCGATTGCGCTTCCCGTCGATGCTGATTGCCTTGCTTGTAGAGATCGAAGGCCGCCGTCTTATCTTTCTCGGCCATCGCCGCCTTGGCGAGAACAAAGAACACTTTTGCCTTATCCGCAGGGGAGGTGCCGGCATCCCGGCCCAGTTTATCCAACTGCTGAAGGTTGCTCTCCGTCAACTGGCTGAGGTCGGTATCGCTCAAAGAATAGTATGCGTCCACGTACGTTGGATCATGAGCAAGTGCGGATTTCAATGCGTCGCCGGCCCGCTCCTTATCCCCCATTTCGCTATAGGTCGTGCCCAACCCATGCAGCGCTCGTGTGTTGACCGGCTCCAAATCCAAGACGTGTTGGTAGACCGTGATCGCTTCGGCCGGCCGGTCGCCAAACGCGAGGGCTGCTGCGAGATTTAAGAGGACGTTGGGGTTATCTGGTTGAAGCGCGGCCAATTGCCGATGATGGTCGATGGCTGCACGATAGTCCTTGGCGCGAATCAGCAGGCTGCAGATGTTGGTCAGCGCTCCAATGTGGTTGGGATCAATCGCCAGCGCTTGGCGGCAAGCATCTATGGCGGGCTGGATTTTATTTTGGCGAAACAAGGTGGCGCCCAAATTGGCATGTGCGGAGACAAAAGCTGGATTGGCGGTAACCGCGGCCCGAAAATTGCCTACGGCCGCGTCTAACTGGTTGCCGCTTGCCTGCAATATGCCCAAGGAATTCAGCGCATCGTGGTGATTGCTGTCCAACTCGATTACGCGCGTCAACATCTTCACGGCGGCCTCCGTATTGCCGGACTCTTTTGCGACAAGCGCCAAGAGATAGAGTGCACCGCAATTATCCGGCTCTGCGGCCAAGACCTCGCGCAACAGCGTCTCGGCTTGGGGTAGCCGCCCGTCAAAGAGATGTCTTTCGGCGTCCTGAATTCTTGAGACAGTCATGAGGCGTGCGCTCAGATGGTTAGGGGCCGGGCCCTAGGACGAATGAGCTGCCGGTTCAGCCTACCATAGTGTGTGGCTCCGAAAGATTCCAGATCGCGAGGCCGTGGATGGATCGTTGGCCTTCAGCCGTTCTCGCTATTGGACGTTGACGATCAGGATCAACACCACTGCGGCGATGATCGCCGAGGCCGGTACAGTGATAATCCAGGCGGCGGCAATGTTCATTAAGTGCCGTCGGCGAACCAGTTTGCGGTGCCGCGCCTTCACCAGCCGCTTTTGAACTTCCCCTTCGCTCGGCGGTGTACTCAGACCGGCAGACGGCGCCGGCGGGATATGAGCCAATCGATTCGAAACGAACTCCCGGAGGAAGCCTACGCCAAACACCGCGCCGACGGCGATATGGGTTGAACTCACCGGCAGGCCCAATGTCGAGGCAATGATGACGGTGATGGAGGCTGAGAGCGCGACACAAAAGGCGCGCACCCGGTCGAGCCTGGTGATTTTTTCGCCGACGATCTCGATAATTTTCGGCCCGAACAACAGAAGGCCCACGGAAATGCCAACCGCGCCGATGGCCAGGACCCAGAGCGGCAACGCGACCTTGGCCGACACCGCCCCGCCGGAGACCACGCTAACAATCGCAGCCAATGGTCCGACAGCGTTGGCGACATCGTTGGAGCCATGCGCAAAAGACAAGAGCGCCGCTGCGCAAATGAGGGGGATGGTGAATAACTGTCCGACGGATTTGCGTCGGTTTTCCATACCGACCGCCGCTTTTGCCACGCGCGTAAAGACAATGAAATAGGTTACCGCGAAGGCCGCCACACCGATGAGAGCAATGGTGGTGGTGTCAGGCTTCCAAATACGCTTGAAACCTTTCATCATCAAGTAAACAGAGAAGGCGCAGGCCATGATCGCCACCAGGATCGGCACCCAGCGCTGTGCCGCAGCAATCTTATCGTCCTTATACAAAACGAAAAATTTGACGAACGCCAGGAAGCCTGCGGCGATCAATCCGCCCAATACAGGCGAGATCACCCAACTGGCGGCAATCGCCGCCATCACCGGCCAATTCACGGTGGCGAATCCCGCAGCCGCGATACCGGCGCCCATCACCCCACCGACGATGGAATGGGTCGTGGAAACGGGCGCGCCCAGATAAGTGGCCAAATTGACCCAAAGGGCGGCGGCGAGCAGGGCCGACAACATCGCCCAGACAAACAGCGTTGGATCGCTGAAGGAATCCGGTGAAATAATGCTCTTGGAAATTGTCGTTACCACGTCGCCGCCAGCGATCAACGCGCCCAGGGCTTCGAAGATGGCGGCGATAAACAGTGCGCCGACAATGGTGAGCGCCTTGGAGCCGACCGCCGGACCGACATTATTGGCGACATCATTGGCCCCGATATTCATGGCCATGTAGCCGCCAACGATCGCCGCGATAGACAGGATCATGTAATTGTCTTGGGTCTCTGCCTGGAAGAAAGTAAATATCCAAACGCCGATGAGGAACAATAGCCCGAAACCTAAATTAAGATTTCGCTGGCCGATCCGGTTCGTCGCCTTTTCGAGCTGCACGATACGCTTGAGATCTTTATCGACTGTTGTCTTGGATTTTAACGCTGCCACCGTCTTGCCCCCTGCCGATTGCCAGTGGCCATAATATTGGGCCACGCCAGATTTTAACGTCTGCCACAGACGAGGATCGCCGCGGAGAAACGTTTGATCTTTGCACTTTTATTACAAAAATATGACAGACTTCAAAATCACCGGCGACGTCCTGTGGAAGCCGCCGTAACGCATCCGGGATATCCATCAATAAATAAATAAATTCAATAGTTTAGTATGCCACCAAGTCCATGATCCCCTTATCCTTTGACAAACAGTCCGGTGTGCTGCCGTACAAGATTATCGAGAATCGGCTTTGGATTCTGTTGATCACGTCTCAGACGACCCGGAGATGGATCATTCCGAAGGGATACGTGGAACCGCAATTGTCCGCCCGGGAATCCGCCGAGTTGGAAGCCTTTGAGGAGGCCGGGATCATCGGTACGGTAAAGTTTCTCAGCCTCGGCGCTTACAGATATCAAAAGAGCGCTGAGAAAGGCGGGCGGTGGTGCCGGGTGCGGGTCTATCCAATGAAGATCGCCAAGATGTTTGACGACTACCCGGAACGAAATACCCGCTCGCGGGAATTGATGCCCATCGGAGAGGCCCTCTCGCGGGTGGCCAATGAGGAATTGCGGGAAATTATTGAAACCTTCGCGTCGAAAAATCCCACTTAGGGAAATCTAAAACGCCACATCCAGAGCGCCGGTGATGAACTTCATCAACGGCGTCGCGGCTTTAAAGGTTTTCTCGACCTCGCCGACGAAATCCTTGGACCGCGCCAGGCTAGCCTTTTCATGGCGCATGGCGAAGAAGCTGATCCGCTTGATGTCGTCGATATTCGGCGTTTCGGCGTCGAAGCCCTTGGGCGGACGCTTCAGCGCATCGCCGGCGACGCCGCCGAACGTGTCTTTCAGCCGCTTGTTGCCGGTGACTTTCTTCCACGCCGCCGGGTCTTTGGCGATCTTGTGGCGGATCAGCGCCAGCTTATCGGCCGGTGGTTTCCAGATGCCGCCGCCGAAGATCACTTTGTCAGATTCCAAATGCACATAGAATCCCGGCGCGTGTGCGTCCCTGCCGGCGCTGTGGCGGAACTGGCAGGCCGCGTGTTCCTTGTAGGGCCGCTTGTCCTTGGAAAACCGTACATCCCGGTAAATCCGGAACATGGAGCCGCCGTTGCGTTTCGGATTGGCGATATAGTAGGGCGAGATTTTTTCCAGCCGGGGCGCTATGGCGGTGATGAACTCGATCATCTCACCTTGCACCACATCCTGGAAACGGGGTTTGTTCGCCTCGAACCAGGTACGGTCGTTGTTTCGGGCGATTTCCTCGAAAAATTTGAAGAAGTCCTTGGAAAAACCGGGGAAAGCGGTGGGCACGGTAGGGGTCCTCTCTAGATGCTTTTGTGGTCTTCGACGCCCTCCAGCAGGGCGAAGCGGACGGCCAGGATATCACGGGTTTTGGTTTTGCCAGCGGTGTCTTTCTCGACCAGGAGCAATTGCTGTGCGTCATCTAGGCCCGCGGGGACGACCATCTTACCCCCGGGCTTCAACTGTTTGATCAGCGCCGGGGGCGCCAGTTCGGAGGCCGCGGCGACAATGATCCGATCATAGGGCGCATGCTCCGGCCAGCCGTTGTAGCCGTTGCCGAGTTTCCATTGAATGTTCGTCGCGCCCATTTCTTCAAAGTGCGCCCAAGCCAGTTCTGCCAGGTCTTCGACAATCTCCACGGTATAGACCAGCTTGGCGAGCCGGCTGAGAATCGCTGTGTGATAGCCGAGCCCGGTACCGATCTCCAACACCGTGTCGTCTTCGCCGACGTCCAACGCATCGGTCATCAGCGCCGTGATAAACGGCTGAGAGATGGTTTTGTCGAAGCCGATCGGCAGGGGGCCATCCGAGTGGGCATAAGCGCGGATTTCGGCAGGGACAAATTCATGGCGGGGAACCTCTTCCATGGCGGCCAGGACCTTCGGGTCAAACGCGGATCTGCCGGTCACCTCGCCGGTGGCGGCCGCATGAGACGCGATAATCTGAACCATCATCTGACGAAGCGGCGAATACGGGTCCTGTTCCACGAGAGACTTTCCTCCGGCCGGCGCGAACCATTTCGCAAATTACAGCACAAACAAACCCGCCCGGAAACCGGGGTCAAATGCCGCACGGGAACAATTCTGGCTTTTCTGCTTGTGCGAAAGATGCATCTGCGCGAATCCTCTGTGGTGACTGAGTTAGATCATACGGGACCGGGTGAGGATTGGCCGCCGGACGTGCAGGCGAGGCTCATTCTTGCGGCGCGGTATACGGAGACCGGCTTTCATTTAGAGGCGGCGGAGACTTACGAGGAGCTGGCGTCGATCGACGAGTTGAGCAAAGAGCAGCAGGGTCGGATGTATTGGGAGGCCGGGCGTGCGTATCGTCAGGCGAGTGATCCCGCGAGCGCCGCCGTCTTTTATCAAAGGCGTGCCAGACATGGGTGGTCCGCAATCATTAATGCTGGTGACCATGCCGCGGTCCGGCAGCGTATATCTGTGGCGGACTTTGGCGGAAGGGCTTGGGCTGCCCATGGTGCGGACCTCTCTGTCCGATTTTCCGGATGATCACCTGGTGCTGGCCCAGTTCCAGTATCTGATGACGTTCGGCGGCGTGTCCCAGGAGCACCTGGATGCAAAGCCGGTTACGCTGGAGCTGTTGAAGGCCGCTGGCCTGGCGCCGGTGGTCAATGTCCGCGATCCCCGACAAGCCATGGTGTCCTGGCTGCACTATCTTGATGCGGAGTTTCAGACCCATGGTCAGAAGATGTTTTTCCAGGACGCGCCGGCCGATTGGCTGGGCCATTCGTTCGAGGAAAAAGCGGATTGGTGTGTGGATCATCATTTGCCGAAACTGGTGACCTGGGTCGAAGGCTGGCTCGCTGCCGAAGAACAGCTGCCGGGAATATTGTTCTCCAGCTTTGAAGATATGAAAGCGGATGAAGGCGTCTTCTTTGACAAGCTCTTGGTCCATTGGGGGATTGACCCGGGGGGGGGGGGTCTCCCATCCTCATCTGGATGAAACCACGCGGCGCGAGACGGCGAATTTCCGGAGCGGGCAGACCGACGAATGGGTCTCCGCCCTATCCGGGGAACAGAAAGCGCGGGCGTCCGCCGCCATCCCCGGTACGATGAAGTCCCGGTTCGGCTGGATCGACTAAGCGGCCATGCCGGGATAAGCTAGTACCCAAATGACACATAAATTAATCCGTCCCGACTACCGGCCTTATCTGCCAGACCAATATCCGGCTGGCATGACCGCTGAGGCGCATACGGCCGAGCGCATTGATCGGCCGCGTTTGCAGGGACTGATCAATCTATGGGCTGAGCTGTCGGCGGACCCGTTCAAGGGCGTAACGGCGACGGGCGAGGTCCTTCCCGGTCTCTATTCCATCCGTGGTGAGAATGCGCCCACGGCAGCGATGGTGGAAGCCGCCGGAAAGCTCCTTTCCGCCTTGTCCCCGGAACAGCGGGAACTTGGCCATTTCCCGATCGACTCGGAAATGTGGCAGCAGTGGCAAAACACGGAACTCTTGCTGGAGAAGCACGGACTGCGGCTCGACGGCAATGGAGAGTCCGTTCGAGGCGAGGTCATGAACGTGATCAAGGCGAGCCTCAGCGAAATAGGATACGAGCGCACACTCGGCGTCATGCGGCTCAATGGTTTCCTAGGCGATCTGATCGGTTATTCGGGCGTGCTTGGCGAGTGGAGTTTTAAATTTTGCCTGTTCGGCATACCCTCAACGGAGGAGCCCTGGGGCTGGCAACTGTTCGGCCATCATCTATGTCTCAGCTGTTTTGTCTTTAAGGATCAGATGGTGCTGACGCCGTCCTTCTTCGGTGCAGAGCCGGCCTTTGCGGACCAGGGGCCTCACGCGGGCCTCAGTCTGTTCGAGGATGAAGAGCGGCTCGGGCTTGAATTGATGCGGGGGCTGCCGCCCAAAAAGCGGGACCGAGCCATCGTGTATCAGTCCGTGATCGGCGGGGATTTGCCCGAAGGCCGGTGGCACTATGCCGATCATCTGCATATGGGCGGCGCGCATCAGGATAACCGGATCGTTCCTTATGAGGGGTTGAAAGCGGGCGACATGTCGAAGGCCGAACAACAGACCCTGCTGGACCTAACCCAAGCCTACCTGAATATATTGCCCGCCGGACCGCTGGCGGCGAAAATGGGCGATGTGGAACGGCACTTGGGCGACACCCATTTCTGCTGGATTGGCGGTATGGGGGAGGCGGACGCCTTTTATTATCGCATCCAGAGCCCGGTCGTGTTCATTGAGTTCGATCTGCACACGGGCGTATTCCTGACCAACAAGGAACCGCAAAAGTTCCACGTGCATACAATCATCCGCACGCCCAACGGCAATGACTACGGCATTGATCTGTTACGCCGGCACTACGAAGTATCCGGTCATCACCACGATCACGATTGATTGCGCCGCCTAACCGAAATAGCCGATAGTATTGGCGTGGGCGGACAGGATGCCGGGCACTCGTTCCGGCGCACCCCGGCCCCAGCCGCATTCCGTCGCGACGCCATCGACCCTGCAGTGGGCTTGAGCACGCTCCAGCCGCGTCCGATTACCGTCGTCATCCCCGTCGTGGACTAATCCCAAATAGAACTCGGTCACCGCCGGCAGGTTTAAGGCGTCCAACGGCTGGTAGTAGGCGTTATCGGTCCTATCCTTTGGTACCGGGATATGGATGAATTGCATCGGCCGTTTCACGTGATCAACGATGCCTTGGGAAATTTCCGCCAGGATCGCCGCATCTTTCGGTTGGATCACGTGTTCGTCCATGGGGCTGCCATAGCAGAGGTGGTAGCCGACCTCGACATCCGCCGGTACGGCGTCGCCGATCCGGCCAAACTGTTCAAAGGCCTCTTGTTTATAGTCATCGGGCCGGGCCAGGTAGTAGTCCTCGAATACCAGGACTTCCTGACAAATGTCCCACTGTATCGCCAGTTTGTCGTGGGGAATGGCCGCGGCGATCCGGTTAAGGTCGGCGATCAGGGACCTCTCGAAAATGCGCAGGAAATTCGCCCGGTGCGCCGGCGAGCAATAGTTATAGGTGGGCGCCAGAGGGCTTGGCAGGCTAACCTGGAACCGGACGCCCGCTGGAATTTTACCCGCCGCCTGCATCTTCTCGAACTCGGCAAAGGAAGCGATGGCGTCATCCGCATACCCGGCATCGAAGGTGACACTATCAACGTCCGTACCCTCGGTGAGACGGATCAGCGGATATTCCCGGACCACTTTGCCGTCCCATTGCTTGAACTGAAACGGCGGGATGGAATCGTCGGGTTCAAAATTTGGGTGATCGGCGAGGCGGCGCTGAATTTGCGCGATCCAACCCTTGCGGCTGCCGGTTTCCCCGTCGGGGAGGCGGCACAAATGGGTTCCCACAGCGGCGCTCACTTGGGTGAAGACTTCCTCCGCCGTGTTCAATGGCACACTACCGACAAGGTGGACTTTGGGCCCGGACGCTACTGCAGTCATTTTGACTTCCTTCCTCTGATTGGTGGATCTTGATCTTGCGAGCACCTACTCGTCGTATGTGACCAGCGTGTCGCACGGGATATCCAGCTTATCCCGCCCTTTCAGGAAGCTGAGCTCCACGATGCAGGCGCTTCCGACCACTTCGGCGCCGACTTTTCTGAATAGCTCGACCGCAGCATTCAAGGTGCCGCCGGTCGCTAACAGGTCGTCCAAGATGACCACGCGCTGGCCCGGTTCAATGGCGTCGGCCTGAATTTCGATCGTGTCAGTGCCATATTCCAGGTCGTACTCGTGGCTGACCGTTTCACCTGGCAGTTTGCCCTGCTTGCGCGCCATGATGAAACCAAGGCCTAATTTCAGCGCCAGCGGCGCAGCGACCAGAAATCCGCGAGATTCGATCCCGGCCAGCACATCCGGCTGATGCCGGCTGACAATCTTGGCCAACCGTCCCATGGTAACCTGCCAGGCGTCCGGATGGGCGCAAAGTGTGGAAATGTCATAGAACAGGATTCCGGGTTTCGGAAAATCGGGAATGCTACGAATATGGTCCTTAATGTCCATGGAGATAAAAGCCTTTTGATGGTCCCTCGAAATGGTGACGCATCCTAACTTTTTGTATCCAGACGGGCAATCACGCGACCGTCCGGATGTCTTCCGTGGAGGCTGCATTAGGGAATTCCCTTGTCGGAGCGGTTTGTGCTGGTCTAGGCTGAATTAGAAGTGGAAGTCGTTTTGCCTGGGCTGATCATCAGGCCAGGAAAAAGGAGCGCTACACCATGAAATTTTCCGGTAATTTCGCATTCGGACTGAGCCTGTCAGCGGCCATGCTGATCGTCGGCAACGGAATGGCCGAAGCCCAAACACAGCGGATCATCCAAATTGGCACGGGCGGGCCCACCGGGGTCTATTTTTCTGCCGGCAATGCTATCTGCAGGATGGTAAACACCAAGGCCAAGCGGGTGACGCACCGAGGCAGAGTCGTCAACCTTCGTTGCTCTGCCCCGTCGACGGACGGATCAATCTTCAACATCGGCAAGATCAAGGAGGGAGTTCTTGATTTTGGTATTGTTCAATCAGATTGGCAGTATCACGCCTATCGGGGCAGCAGTAAATTCAGGGGGAAGAAGTTCGACAACCTTCGGGCCGTGTTTTCTATTCATCCGGAGCCGTTCCACTTGATCGTCGGGCTCAGCACCAAAATCCGGCGCTGGTCGGACCTGAAGGGGAAGCGTGTGAATGTCGGCGACCCCGGTTCCGGACATCGCGGAACAATGGAGGCGCTCATGCGGGCGCACGGCATATCGTTCAAGGATTTTGGCCGGGTTACCTAACTGACGTCGACGGAACAATCCAAGGCGCTGTGTGACGGCAAAATCGATGCCTATGGTTATACAGTTGGCGTCCCCAATATCGGCGTGGCCATCGCCACGGATAATTGCGGTGCGCAAATTATTGATCTCAATAGCAACGTGGAAAAGGCTCTGGTCGCCAAGTATCCCTACTATGCTTTTGCGACAATTCCCCAGGGCACTTACAAAACGAATAGGAAACACGTCACCACGTTTGGTGTCATGGCCACGTTGGTCACGCGGTCAAGCATGAACTCCCAGGTGGTCTATGAGCTGACCCGCTCGGTTATGGAAAATATGAAGTCCTTCAAGAAGCTGCATCCGGCCTTTCGGACCCTGACCCGTAAGAAAATGGCGAAGGATGGATTGTCCGCGCCGATGCATCGGGGCGCCGTGAAATATTTCAAGGAAAAAGGCCTTCTGTAGTCCCATGCGGAAGGGCCGGTCCTTGTGGGAGCCGGCCCTTTGAAACTGTCTGCTTGCCCGCGAATGAGCTATTTCAGGCTTTTCAGATAAGCAATCAGATCGGCCCGTGTGGATTTCCGTTTTGTTTTGACGACCATCGCGGAATTCTTGCCGGTTTTGGACTTTGTGAATTTCTTTGGATCGGTCAAATAGGCGTCCAGGGTTGCCTCGTCCCAGGTCCAATCGGCGCCCTTCAGCCCCTTGTAGCGGGTAAAGCCACCCGCCGTGCCGGCTTTGCGGCCGATCACGCCGGCCAGAGACGGGCCGGTCTTATGCTTGCCGGCCTGGACGGTGTGACAGGCTTTGCACTTGTTGAAGGCTTTCTTACCCTTAGCGGCATCGCCGGCGGCCGACGCCGGGTTGGCCAGTACCAGGGCGGACAGCACCAGGCCGGTAGTGACAACAGTTTTACGCAACATCATTTTATCTCCAGTTGAATGCTCTATTCGGGATGCCGGTTCTTGCGCCCGGGCAATGCGTATCGTCTAACAATGTGTTCCTAATTTGGCAACTGCTCACGATCAAACCACGATCCTGTGTTGGGTTTAGAGATACCCAAGTTCCCGCCAAATCGCATAGTCTTCCCGGAATTTAGTCAAGGACCGCCAAGTCTGTTGGAAGGCCTTGTCATTGGTTTTTAGCCGCCGGCGTTCCTTTTGCCAAGCCGTCCGGAGACCATCGGTGATATTGCTGGGCCAGCGCTTCACCACCACGTCACGTTTGACCAGAAACTTAAGGATGGCGAAGCGGCGTCCCTCGCTTTGGGCGAGGCTGTCGATCACCGACATGGAGCAGACTTGCTCGATATCAGCGCGGATTTTGGCAGGCAGCGCGTTCCATTTGCCGAGATTGATCAACAGATCCAAGGTGCTGAACGGCTGTGACCAGCCCGGGAAGTAAAAATGCTTCGCTGCCTTGGGCAAGTCCTCGCTTTGATCCAGGTGTGGTATCGGAAAGGTCGCCCCGGCGATTTCTCCCCGCCTCAGCGCCGGAAATATATCCTGACTGGCCAGCCGGACAGGTTGCGCGCCGAGCCGTTCCAAAACTTTTGCCGTCAAACCGACCGCGGCGATGGTCTTATCTTTCAAGTCTCTGAGTTCCCGTATATCCGTTGTGTACCAGCCGCCGCCGGTGGGACCGGAAACCCCGCAGAGAATGGCATGGATATTGTGTTCTCGGTAAGCGGCAGTAAACAGCCGATTACCGCCGCCGGTCTCGAACCAGGCCAGGAATTCGACCACGTCCGGGCCAAAGGGAACGCCGCCAAACAGTTGCAGCTCGCCGGCCTTGGCGCCCCAATAGGCTGGGCTGGAAATACCTGCTTCAACGGTGCCCGAGGCAACGGCGTCGAATACCTCCAAGGACGGGATGATGGCGCCGCCGCCATGGAGTTCCAGGGTGAGTTTTTTGTCGGTAACCAGAGATAGACGGCTGGCGAGGAGCTCCGCTACACCCGCCGAATGGAAATCTTCCGCTGAAAATGCGCTAACCAGCCGCCACTTCTGAGGTTCCTCCGCTTTCTCGGTACCGGTTTCGGATTCGATTGGGATCGGAGTGCGTCCGCCAGGGCCGGTCACCGCCAGGATCACTCCTAATATCAGGCCGAGAACGCCGCCCACCAAAAATCCACGCATGGATATACCTCCGGGCGCGATTATCCAGGGACGGAGGTCCCGGTCAATGAGGGAATCCGTGGAGGCTTATAAAATAAGTGGCAGAATCCAAAGAGACAGGGCCGGCACATAGGTGATGATCAGCAGTCCGGCGATGGCCAGCAGGATAAACGGCGCCAAGCCTGGATAGATGCTGGACAGGGGCGCCTTGAACACGGCTTGCGCAACAAAAATGTTCAAACCAAAAGGTGGTGTAAAGGTGCCGATGCTTAAATTTACAACGACGATGATGCCGAAATGAACGAGATCGAGCCCTAGAGTTTGAGCGATGGGCACCAGCAGCGGTGTGAGGACCAGGATGGCAGAGGCGGTGTCCAACACCGTGCCGATCAGCAACAGGAAGATGTTGATGACCAAGAGGATCACCCAAGGCTCGACATTCATCGCGTCGATATACTCGGTGGCTGCGTTGGCGGCGCCGCTGATGGTCAGCAACCAGGAATAGACCCCTGCGACGGCGACAATGATGAAAATCTGTGCGGTCAGGAACATGGAGCGGGAGGCCACATCGAAGAGTTCCCGCAAGGTAATCTCCTTGTACATCGCCATGGTCACAAACATGGCGTAGACGCAGGCCACGCCGGCCGCCTCGGTCGGCGAGAAAATGCCGGTGTAGATGCCGCCCAGGATGACGACTGGCGCACCGATGGCCCAGGCCCCGTACTTCGTCGCAGCGAAAAACTCGGCAAGACTGAACCGGCCGGTAGCCTTGATCCCGTTCCGCCGTGCATGAAGATAAATGTACAGCGCGAATAGAGCGGAGATCAGCAAGCCGGGGATGATGCCGGCGGCGAAAAGCTCCACCACCGATGTCTCCGCCGCCGCACCATATAAAATCATGGCGATGGAGGGCGGGATGACGTTGGAAATCGCACCGGCAGAGGTCAACATGCCGGTCGAAAATTTCTCGGAATAGCCTTCGTCGCGTAACGGCTTGTAGATCAAACTGCCGACCGCCGCGACGGTGGCGGCCGTGGAGCCCGAAATTGCACCGAATACGGTCGCCGTACCCAGCGCCGTTAGCGGTAGGTTGCCGCGTACACCGCCGACGATGGAGGTGACCCAACGGATCAGCCGGGACGAGATGCCGCCCCGGGCCATCAATTCGCCGGCAAAGATGAAAAACGGAACGGCGAGCAGGGCGAGCTTGTCGATGCTGCCGAACATGACTTGATGGAGCGCCGTCGTCGGCACGCCGGCGAAGAACAACAGCGCGACAGCCGAGGTGCTGAGCAGGATCAGGAAAACCGGAAATCCTAGCACCAGCAGAATGATCGGCATCAGGACCATGACCCAAACCATGATCAGTCGCCTCCCCGTTGCCGCCGGCTACTCAAAGTCGCCTCGTAGATAGGCGCGCCAGCGCACGATCACCGCGAGCACAATTAGCACAAAGCCAATTAAGATGGCCGAGTGGGGGATGACCATGGGGACTTCGGCAGTCACGCTCAGCTGGCCGTTCTTGCCCAAAAGCTGCAGCACTTCGATGGATTGCAAAATAGCGAATATCCCGCAGAGGATCAGCGCAGTGATGGTCAGGCCGTTAATGATGGTTCTCCAGGGCTGGCCGATGCGCGCCGAGACCAAATCCATTTTCAGATGTGCGCCGCGATAGGCGACGGCGACAGCGCCGATAAAGACGCTCCAGACCACGATGAATATCAAGATCTCTTCAGCCCAGAAAATGGCGGTCTGGAAGATGTGGCGGCTGACCACGTTGGAAAAATTAATGGTGATGCCGATCAGGATCAGCGTACCGATGATCGCCATTGGTAGTTTGAAGAAAATGATCTCGGCCGGGCCCTTCGGGTTCTCGTCCCGCGGTGTCGGGGTGTCGCTCATCTGAATGCCGCCTCCGCGCGCTACTGTAATCCGATGGGGGCTTTCGCGCCTAGCCTTTTGCGTTTTGGATGGCCGACCAAATGACCTGTGGGGTGGCCGGCATTTCTATATCGGTGACGCCCAGGGGCTTCAAAGCATCCAGAATCGCGCTGATCACCGCAGGGGTCGCGCCGACTGTGCCGCCTTCACCGGCGCCTTTGACACCGATGGGGTTGGTCTTGCAGGGCACCACGTGAAATTCGACGCCGATATCGGGCACGTGATGAGCGCGGGGTACGCAGTAGTCCATCAACGAGCCCGACAGGAGCTGCCCGGTCGAACGGTCATAGTTGGTGCATTCGTAAAGCGCCTCCCCGATACCCTGGGTGACGCCGCCGTGCATCTGACCGGTGGCCAGCATCGGGTTAATCACCACGCCGATATCGTCCACCAGATTGTAACGGTCGATCACGGTCTCGCCGGTGTCTGGGTCAATCTCCACCTCGCAGACATGACAGCCGTTCGGGAAGCTCGACATGGAGACGCTGAATTCGCCATTGGCTTCCAGGCCGATTCCCAGTTCCGGCGGGACGCCGAACGGTTTGAATGACAGCATGGCGACCTGCTTGAAGGGTACGCTTTTATCAGTTCCGGACACGGAAAATTTGCCGTCCCCATACTCGATATCGGTGACGCTGGCTTCCATCATGAAGGCAGCGAAGCCTTTGCCCTTCTCGATGATTTTTTCGACGGCGTCTTTCAGCGCGCCGCTACCGACTACCATGCTGCGGGATGCATAGGTGCCCCGGCCGACCGGCACCCGGTCCGTATCGGTTTGAACAAAACGGATGTCCTCGAACGGAACGCTCAGCCAGTCGGAGACCATCTGTTTATAGACAGTTTCGTGGCCCTGGCCGTGATTTGCGGTGCCGGCATGAATGGTCACGACGCCCGACATGTCGACTTTGAGGTCCATACGTTCGTTCAGCGCGCCGGCGTCTTCGATGTAATAGGAGATGCCAATGCCGCGCCGTTTGCCCTTTGCTTCGCTATCCTTCTTGCGCGCGTCCGCCCCGGCCCAATCGCCTTTCCTCAGCGCCATGTCCATGACCGTCTCGAACTCGCCGCTGTCCCAGACAAAGTTCATGTGGGTTTTGGCGGGAAATTCATCCGGTTGAATAAAGTTGCGCCGCCGGATTTCGGTGCGGTCGAGGCCGATCTTGTCGGCGGCCAGGTCGAGCAGTCGCTCCACGGCAAAGATGCCTTCCGGACGTCCCGCGCCACGATAGGGCGCTGTCGGCGAGGTGTGGGTCAGCACCGCGTGCCCGGTCACATCGACGGCGGGGATTTTGTAGACGCTGGTGAGCAGGCGCAGATAGTGGGAGACCGGATTGGCGCCAGAGCCGATGATATAGGCCCCCATGTTGGTTTTGGCCTCACAGCGGATGGCCAAAATCTTGCCGTCCGCATCCAGGGCCATCTCGCCGACACCCCATTGGTCGCGGCCGTGATCATCGGTGGTGATGTGTTCGGTCCGGCTGGCGACCCATTTGACCGGCCGGCCAGCCAGCTTCGCGGCGATGAGAACCAGCGCGTCTTCGGGAAACGGATTGGTCTTCAGGCCGAACCCGCCGCCAACATCCTTGGCGACAACCCGCATTTGCGCGTCGGGAATGCCGAATACCATGCGGCACAGTTCGCTTCTGAGAATATGGGGCAGTTGGGTGTTAGCGTACAAGGTATAGCGGTCATCGACGGCGTTGTATTCGCCGATGGCGCCCCGGGTTTCCATGGCGTTGCCGTTGAGCCGGCGGTGGGTCAGCTCTGCGCTGACTACATGGGCCGCCTCATCGAAGGCTTTTTTAACCGCGTCTTCGTCGGCAACGCGAATAGTGAAAGAGGTATTGTTCTCCGCGTCTTCGTGAATGGGCGCGGCGCCGTCAACCGTGGCGTCGACCACGTTTACCATGCTTGGCAGCTCGTTGTAGGTGATGTCGATGAGTTCGGCCGCCGCCTCCGCCTGATCCAAGGTCTCTGCGACGACCATGGCGACTCTTTCTCCGATATGCCTGACGATACCCTCCGCCAAGACCGGCCTTTGGGTGCGGAAACCGGGCGGGCCGCCGACATCTTCCGGCATGAAGCGCGGCAGCACCTTGCCCAAGCCCATATCGGACAAGGTCTTGCCGGTCAGAACGGCAATGACGCCGGGCGCGGCTTCGGCCTTGGACGTGTCGATTGAGGTAATCTTCGCGTGCGCGTGAGGTGAATAAAGGACACTCGCGTGGGCTTGGCCCGCCAGATTGATGTCATCCAAATATGTGCCCGTTCCCGTCAGGAACCTGGGGTCCTCGCTTCGCAGAACTGATTGGCCGACACCATATTGCATCGCAACCTCCCCTGATTGCCTGTGTGCTCGCTTGCGTGCCTGCGTACATGGCCGCCCAGCACTTTTGCCGCCCCGTTCTGGACCGGCGGAATTTCGTTTGAGAGAGTGGGGGAGGGGACGAACCCCTCCCCAATCCGTTTGGCCTAGTACTTGGCCGCGACCGCCTTTACACGCTTGTAGAAGGCGTTCAACTTGGGATTGTCCTTGGTGACCTCTTCACCGACATCCTTCAGCAGCTCGCGCATCTTGGCGATATCGGCATCCGGGACCTTATGCAGGCTGCCGCCCATCTTGGCCCAGGCTGCGTTGTACGCCGCGCCCTTTTCCATGGAGAAGGCGGTGATCTTCGGCTGCAGGCCCTTGCCGACCTCGACAACGGTTTTGCGCAGATCAGCGGGTAAGCCGGCCAACCATTTCTGGCTCACATGGGCTTGCGAGATGATCATCGTGTCGTCCGTCTGGGTCACGACCGTGCCGATCTTGTTGTATTTGAACACCACGTAGATGACCATGCCGCTCATCGTGCCGTCGATGGCGCCCCGTTGCAGGGACGGCAGCACTTCACCCAAGGGCATCGGCACGCCGGTCGCGCCGAGGCGGCTCATTTTCAGGCGTTCGGCTGGGGTCGCATTGATCCGTAGCTTTTTGCCCTTGAAGTCGGCGATGGACCGAATGGGGTCCTTGGCGAAATAGTGGGCCATGGAGTGCGGGAACACGGCCACGCTTTCCATGCCCTTGTCGCCGCCCAGTTGGAGAATTTCCTTGTTCAAATCGGCATCGGCCAAAACCTTGGCGGAGTGCGCTTTATCCTTGAACAGAGTCGGAATGGAGAACACGCCGTAGCGAGGGTCAACACCGACATAGAAATCTGTCGGAGAGACGAACGCTTCAATCGTGCCCAACTGTACGCCCTCAATCTGACGCGGTATCGCGCCAAGCTGGCCCCGCGGGAAGACCTTCACTTCGATCCGTCCATTTGTGGCTTTTTCGAGAGCGGCCTTATACATGTTGGAATATTCGTGCTGTTGGTCCTTGAACGTTACAAAGCCGATTTTCATGGTGTAATCGGCAGCGGACGCTTGTTGAACCACCGCCGAGCAGGCGACCACAGCCGTCGACAGGGCAGTTGTCAGTATTAGTCTTCCTAGTTTCATGATAACCTCCGAGTTAGACCTTTATCGTTGGGACTGAGTTGATATTAGCAATAAAATTTTATGATTATCAAATCTCTTGAGGCGGGCTTCCGTCAAATTTTCCGTTATTACGAAAGTCTTTTTGGCAGAGACATAGTCTTTTTATTCGCTCCCTGGGAATGTTTGCCCGGATCGAATGGATGTTTGTATAATCAATTAGTGTTTGATCAGATGAACGAATCATATTTTGCGGGGTGAGTGAACGATGAACCTGATCGGGATCGATAAACTGGTTTTCGGCGTCGAGGATATGGCGCTCTGTAAGAAGTTCTGGCTGGATTGGGGCCTGACCCAGATCGCCGATGCGCCCAACAGCAATATCTTCGAGACCGTGGACAAGTCCCAGGTGGAAATTCGCCCGATTGACGATCCAAGCCTGCCGCCGCCGGTGGTGGAAGGGTCCACAGTCAGGGAAACCGTCTGGGCGGCCGCTGATCAAAGTGTTGTTGACGAGATCGCCGCGGAGCTCTCCAAGGACAGGGAGGTCACCGTGGATGATGACGGGACGGTCCATGCCCTGGATCCGGAAGGCTATGGCATAGGATTCCGGGTGGCGCACATGCAGGAACTGCCCCAGCGTGAATCCAAATACAATGCGCCCAGCCGGGTGGAACGGATCGACGAGCCGGCGATGTTCTATGACCGGGCGACCCCGCAGAACCTGGTCCACGCCGTGTTTCATATCCAGGACATCGAGGGCACGCCAAAATTCTATATCGACCGTCTGGGCTTTCTGTTAACAGACAGCTATGTGGAGCGGGGCGCGTTTTTGCGCTGTGGCGGCGCCAACGATCATCACAATTTGTTTTTGTTCAAATTGCCCGACCAGATGGGCTTCCACCACACGGCGTTTGAGCTGCGCGACGTCCACGAGGTGTTCGGCGGCGGGCTCCGCATGAAAGAGCTCGGCTGGAACACCCATTTGGGCCCAGGCCGACACAATGTCACCTCTGCCTATTTTTGGTATTTCCGCAATCCCTGTGGCGGTGCGGCGGAATATGGGTTCGACACCGACCGGGTGAGTAAGAACTGGGTCCCGCGGGAAATTGTGCCCTCCGACGGGGCGTTTGCCGAATGGTCCCTGGAAGAAGGGCTGGACCGCTTTGCCGGGCTCCAGCGGCAGGTCGAGGAGGCTTAAGGGGTTATCCTATGCTTGCCATTTGGGCAGACGGGTCATAAGAACGACGTAGATTGAGAAGGCAGGACAGACAGTGAAAATCGGTGAGCGCCTCCGGCAGACCCGGCAGACCCGGAACCTGACGATCGATGAGATCGCCACGGCGAGCGGACTTTCCCGGCCGTATATCTCCCAGGTGGAGACCGGCAAAGCGTCGCCGTCAATCCCGTCCCTGGAAAAACTGGCGCGGGCCCTGGAAGTGCCGCTGTCCACGCTGTTTGCCGAAGACGACGACGAATTTACCTATAAGCTGATCAAAAAGGACGCCCGGCAGGTCCTGGTGTTCGGCTCGCCCGACGGCCCGGCGCACGAGCGCAAATCCATCCACTATCTGTCTGACGCCGGGCAGGCCATCGAGTTTTGCATGCTGGAACTGGCGCCCGGCTATGTTGCCGGCGGGGACGATCACCACCACGAAGGTGAGGAGATTTTTTACGTCCAAAAGGGCAGCATTAAGGTGCAGCACGGCTCCGACGAATTTGTCTTGGAAGAAGGCGACTCGGTGCACGTCAATGCCACCATCGTCCACCAAATCGTCAATGTCGGCGACAAGACAGCCGAGGTCTTGGTGTCCCGCACACCGCCCGGTTTCTCGGATATCCGGATCGACCGCACCGAGGGCGAGGCGTAAAGCCCGACCGCGCTGTCTGTCATGAAACTTCTCTCTTTTAAAATCAATGGTGAAGCCAAATACGGGGTCGAGTCTCAGGACGGTGTGATCGATCTGAGCGCCCGGTTTGGCGCGGACCATCCCACGCTGAAAGACGTCCTTGCCGATGGCGCGCTCACCAAGATCGAGGGCGCGGCCGGCGAAGCACCTGATCATCAATTGAGCGAAATCGACTTCGACCTGCCGATCCCCAATGCCGACAAGTTTCTGTGCGCCGGGCGCAACTACCGCGCCTATCACGAAGTGATAAATGAGGGAAAGCTGGATTATCCCAACATCTTCGCCCGGCTGGCCCACAGTTTCGCGCCTCACAGTCAGGACATGCTAGTACCCAAAGTCTGCGAGCGGCTGGATTACGAGGGCGAATTGGTGGCCGTGATCGGTAAAGGCGGCCGACACATCGCGCCGGAGGACGCCTACGATCATGTCATGGGTTACACCATCATGAACGAGGGCAGCCCGCGAAAGTGGGAACGGACGGGCACCCAAAATTTCGCCACAAAGAACTTCGACCGCTGCGGCGGTCTCGGCCCGTGGATTGTCACCGCCGACGAGGTCGGCGACCCGACAAAGCTGCACATCACCACACGGCGCAACGGCGAGGTGGTGCAGGACGGCGGCACGGAGCTGATGATCTACGACATCCCGGCGATCATCGCCCACGCGTCGAGTTTCCTGACCCTGCAGCCGGGCGACATGATCGCCACCGGCAGTCCCGGTGGCACCATCGCCGGCGCACATGATCCGAAATGGCTCAGCGCAGGTGAAGTGCTGGAAGTGGAAATCCCCGGCGTCGGCACGCTGTCCAACGGCATCCGGGACGAATAAACCCCGGTTTACTCCCCGTAGCCGAATTCCTCGATAAACGGTTTGAGCCGGGCCGCGGCGCCCGCGAGCTGGTCCTCGTAGTGGGTCCAGCGGTATCGCGCCTCTGTATAGATCGGCCGTGACACCTGGTCATAGCTTGGCGTGCGGATGTGGCTGCGGTCCCGCGCCGTCTTGTCGAACTGTTTAACCTCGACCATCCAGTCGAGACCCAGGAAGGCCAGCAAGGACTTTACCGTGGGGTCAAAGTCGGCAACCACGTCTATACCGATTGCGGTGCACCTGCAGGGGCAGGATCTCCTGATAATGCAACCAGAGCTTCATCACTTTCTCATAGAGATCTACCGTGTCATCAATGGTGAAGAAGTTGGCCATCGCGTCATTGGGCTCGAAATCCTGCATCAGGCAGGACAGGCAGGCATCGCAGGGATGACGGAGCGCCAGGATGAATTTGGCGTCGGGGAAGATGCGGGCGAGCGCCGCCCCGTAAATCAAGTTCAGCGGCAGCTTGTCGACGATCAGCACACCGTCCGGAATATTCTCCTCCGCCAGCGCATCGAAATAGGCTTTTTGGGCGGCGGCGATTTGTTTTTCGCTGATCGACGTCAGGCAGTCGGGATAGCCGCCCGGCAGCCCGTGCAGCGCGTTGATCATGGTCTGCACGGCCGGCAACTCGCTCAACGTCGCCACTTTCGGATGACTGGCCAGGATATTGTCCAGCAGCGTGGTGCCTGACCTGGGAAAGCCCACCAGAAACACCAGGTTATCGCCCGTGTAGTCAGGCGACCGGGGCTCCCATCCGGCGATGACGTCTGCCGTGAAGGCGGCCTGGATGGCGTCGATGCGGGCCGCGTATTGCGTGCCCTCCGTAGTGCTGGCCATGGCGGAGCCGGCGGAGATTTTGTTGGCCTGGGTGAAGGCCTGAAATGCGCCCGGATAATCGCCGGTCAGGTCCAGCAGCCGGCCCTGCTCGAACAGGAATTTTTTGCGCAACGGTCCGGTCCGGTCGATGGGGTCGATCATCTGGGTGAGCCGATTAAGCCCGTCCTCATAACGTTTGGCGCGGCGGTCCAGGCGGACGGCGATCAGGTTCAGCATGGGGTTGAACCCGTCGAGGGTAAGGCCCGTGGTCACATAGTCCTGGGCCTCATCGACCCGGTTGCGTTCCTCGTAGAGCCGGGCCAGATGACCGTAAGTTTCCGCCGAGTCCGGCTGGAGGGTCAGGATTTTCTGGTGGGCCGCGATGGCGTCGTCGTCCCGGCCGAGACCTTGATAGACAATCGCCAGATTGTGCAGGCTGGGCAGCGCGCGGGGCTCGGCCGCGATGGCGCGTTCGAAATAGGTGACCGCTTCCGGATAGCGGCGCATTTGCACGTTCACGGTGCCGAGACGGTGCAAAACCTCCGGGTGGCGCTTCTCCAGTTTCAGCGCCCGCAGGTACTGTTTCTCCGCAGCCTCAAGGTCGTTGGCCTGTTGCAATTCCAGGCCCCGGTCCAGATATTTTTCGAATTTACTCTGCATGGCTCACCCAGAGCGGAAGGTACACCGATTCCCCCGCGACACAATAATCGTGTGCGCTGGATTGACGTAAGCGATGTGAAAGAAAATTGGTCGGGGAGAGAGGATTCGAACCTCCGACCCCATCGTCCCGAACGATGTGCGCTACCAGGCTGCGCCACTCCCCGACTCTTAGGAGGCGGCGTTATAGCGCCCCCGCCGTTCCCCGGCAAGAGGCCAGTCGCTCCCTAAATTGGATTGGGTTTAATACGCCCGGTGGATGCAGAAATCGACAGCGTCGATCAGCGCCGCTTTTTCCGGGCAGTCGTCGAAGATGCCGATGGCGTCGCGGGCGATAGCGCCATAGTGCTTGGCCCGTTCCACCGCGTCATCAAGCGCGCCGTGCCGGGTCATCAGCTCGATCGCGTGTTCCAGGTCGCCCTCGTTCTGGTCCAGGTCTTCCAGAGTTCGCCGCCAGAAGGCGCGTTCCTCGTCATCGCCCCGGCGGAAGGCCAAGATCACCGGCAGGGTGATTTTGCCGTCGCGGAAATCGTCGCCGACGGCCTTGCCCAGGGTCGCCTGCTTGGCGGAATAGTCCAGTGCATCGTCGATCAATTGGAAGGTGATGCCGAGGTTCATGCCGAAAGTTTCCAGCGCGTCTTCTTCCACCTTGGGCCGGTCGGCCACCAGCGCGCCGATGCGGCAGGCGGCGGAGAACAATTGCGCGGTCTTGGAGCGGATGACCTCCAGATAGGCGGTCTCCCCGGTTTCGGTATCGTTGCTGGTGGTGAGCTGCAGCACCTCCCCCTCGGCGATCACCGAAGAGGCTTTGGACAGCACGGCGAGGACGGCCAAGGAGCCGTCCGCCACCATCAATTCGAACGCGCGGCTGAACAGGAAATCGCCGACCAGGACGCTGGCCTGATTGCCCCAGACCGCATTGGCCGAGGCGAGGCCCCGGCGCAAATCGCTTTCGTCCACCACGTCATCGTGGAGCAGGGTCGCGGTATGAATGAATTCGACGCAGGCGGCCAGGCCCTTGTGCCGGTCGCCTTCGTAGCCGCAGAGCCGGGCCGAGGCCAAGGTCATCATCGGACGGATACGCTTGCCGCCGGCGGCCACAATGTGACCGGCCAGTTGCGGGATCAGCGCCACCGGGCTGTCCATCGAACGCACGATAAGCTCGTTAACGTCCTTCAGGTCTTGTTCGGTGAGGGCCGACAGGGCGTCCAGGGATGGTTCCGGTTTCTGGCCACTGTCGAGGTTTACGACGATTCCCAAGGGATGTTCCTTTTCAGGCCTTGCTGCAACGACAGGCTTATTCAACTTGACGCCCGCCGTGTCAACCCGGAGCATAGGTGCCGAACTCCGGCACGGTCAAGGCAGGAAGGCCGGCAAGACCGGTCTGTGAAACCCTTGGGGTGGGCGCGTGAAAGAGCTTCTAAAAACAAATGATCCGGTGCTGTTGTCCTGGGTGCGCGCCGTGCTGGGCGAAGCCGGGATCGAGCCCTTCGTCCTGGACACCCAGATGAGCATCCTGGAAGGCAGCGCCAACGCTATCCCCCGCCGGGTCATGGTGGATGAAGCCGATCATGCGCAAGCCGTGCGCGTATTGACCGAGGCTCAAACCGAGGTCGAGGGGCTGAGCCTGTTCGATGAGTGAAGACCGGCTGCTGGACGGGCGAGTGGTGTTGCGCCAGCCCGACGCCGGCTACCGCGCGGCGATCGATCCGGTTTTCCTGGCGGCGGCGGTCCCGGCCAAAAGCGGGGAGCGGGTGCTGGACGCCGGCTGTGGCGTGGGCGCGGGGGCTCTGTGTTTGGCGTCCCGGGTGGCGGGCGTCCAGGTTGTGGGCATTGATGCTCAATCGGACTTGATTTCCCTGGCGGCGGAGGGCGCACGATTGAGCGGTCTGTCGGACCGGTCGTGGTTCATCGCCGGCGATATTCTCTCACCGCCGGGCCTGGGAGCTCCGTTCGATCACGTCATGGCCAATCCGCCCTATCTGGCCGAGGGCTCGGCCATCCCGCCGCCCGATCCGGCCAAGCGGCAAGCCAATGTGGAAGGGGAGGCGAAACTCGCCGATTGGGTGGCGTTTTGTTTGGGACAAGTGAAGGCCGGCGGGTCGGTCACCTTTATTCATCGCGCCGACCGCCAAGGCGAAGTCATCGCCGCGCTGGAAAAAGGTGCGGGCGGGATCAATGTCTTTCCCCTGTGGCCGAAATCTGCCGGGGAGGGGGCCAAGCGGGTGATCGTCCAGGGCGTAAAAGGCGGGGCGAATGGTGTGAGCATGTGTGACGGGCTGGTCCTGCATCAGGAAAACGGCGACTTCACCCCCGCTGCCCAGGCGGTCCTGCGGGCAGCGCAAACTCTCACCCTCTAAGCGGCGGTTGCGCAAGCGCCCGGCCCGTCCTACCTTTTAATGATGATCAGACGAACACTTGAAAAATGGCGGGTGTCCGGCTTTCGTAATCCGAAACCGGTGGTTGCCGTGGTGCGCCTCACCGGCGTCATCGGCAGCGCGCGGGGGCCGTTGCGCCAAGGCCTGACCGCCGCCGGTCTGGTGCGCACGCTGGAACGCGCGTTTGAGCTCTCGAACCTCAAGGCCGTGGCCTTGCAGATCAATTCCCCCGGCGGCAGCCCCGCGCAATCGTCGCTGATCTTCAAGCGGGTGCGCGCCCTGGCCGAAGAAAAAGACATTCCGGTCTATGCCTTCGCCGAGGATGTGGCGGCATCGGGCGGCTATATGCTGGCCTGTGCGGCGGATGAGATTTACGCCGATGAAAGCTCGGTCGTCGGCTCCATCGGGGTGATCTCTGCCGGCTTCGGCTTTACCGAGTTGATGAGCAAGATCGGTGTGGAGAGGCGTATGCACACCGCCGGCGAGAGCAAGGGCATGCTGGACCCGTTCCAGGACGAAAAGCCGGAAGACGTGGCGCGGCTCAAGGACCTGCAACAGGACGTCTACAAGACCTTCACCGATCTGGTGACCGCCCGGCGCGGCGATAAACTGAAAGCGCCTGAAGCCGAACTGTTCACCGGGGCCTTCTGGACCGGTCGCCGGGCGCTCGAGTTGGGACTCGTTGATGGCCTTGGGGAAATCACCGCCGTGCTGCAGGAAAAATTCGGCGACAAGACCCGGTTTGTGCCCGTCAAGGAACGCAAAGGCTGGCTCAAACAAAAGATGGGCGTCTGGACCGCACCGCAGATGGACACCCGCGCCTGGGCCGACAACCTGATCGCCGCCGTCGAGGAACGGCTGATCTGGAATAGGTTCGGGCTGTAGCTCCTGTTCGTCATCCCCGACTTTAGTCCGTCTTGCCCGCCGCTCTATTTTCGTCATCCACGGGGGCCTGTGCGCGGACTTGATCCGCGTATGACCCGTGGATCAATTTTGAACGTGGATGCCCGGATCAAGTCCGGGCATGACGGAATTGTGGGTGAGCGCCTGACAGGAGCAGAGGTACGGCACCCTTCGTGAACTTCGTGCGCTTTGTCGTTAATTGTTAATCCCGTTGCGCTCTTTAACGCGTCGCCCCCGAGTTGGCGCAGCCAAGTCTCGGGGGGCCATTTGCCAGCATCCATGGTTCCCCGACAGCCGCTTCGCATACCCGGAACGGGTCCGGGCACATGGCCCGGGGATGACGCAGAGTAAAGAGACCAGCATAGAGTTGACGAAAACCTCGCCGGCGGGCACAACCATGGCCATGTTTGGTTTCAGTCCCCTCAAGATCATCGTCCTGTTGGCGATCATCGCCGCCGTCTGGTACGGCTTCAAGGTCTTCGCCCGCGGCAAGCCTGCCAAGAAGGTGGAGAACGATGCGCCGGCCGAAAAAGACGAGGGAGCCGTCGATATGGAGGCCTGCGCGGTCTGCGGCGACTATGTGCCGGCCGGGGCCTCGGCCTGCGGCAAGGACGATTGCCCGTACCCGCCGGGCTGAGTCACGCCCATGACCAACATCCGCCACGTCCATCACACCGCTGTCGCGACCAAGGATATCACCGCGTCCGTGGCGTTCTACCGGGATGTGCTGGGGCTTACGGCGGGCGCGACGCCGGAGGCCAAAAACCCGCTGCAGTGGATGTACGCCGGCGACATTCCTGTCGTCCACATCTTCCAGCCCAAGGCGGAACGGGGGACGGCGGACGGGCCGGTCTACGGCAACGCCCATGTGGCCTTCGAGATTGCGGATTTCGACGCCGCCAAGGCCCGGCTGGAAGAGCGGGGAGTCGAGTTTTCGTTCAATATTTTCGAGGACCGGGGCAGCCGGCAACTGTTCTTCGACGGCCCCGACGGTGAACGGGTCGAACTGATCGAGTTTATGTAGGGACGGCTTCGCCACTCAGTCCGGAATCCCTGCCCAAATCACAATAAAGGGTGCGGCGATTAACGCGATGTTGAGAATCGCGCCGGTGGCGCTGAATCCGGCCAAAACCTTGCCGTTCTTTTTGTCTGTCACCAGCCCCCAAATCACGCCGGCGATGCCGTACATGAGACCAAATATTGGGATGAATGCGGCGGTGCCCAGGGCGAACGCCATGAGGCCGAGGCTGTCCTTATTTTTCTCGAAGATGTGGCCCAAGACGTAGGCAACAAATAGCGCGACAATGGAAATGATAAAAACCATGAAGAACGTGATGATGAATATCTCCGAAATGTTGGAAATATCCGTCTTGGTCAGGCCGAAAAATAAATTCATTTCTTCTTCGTTTTGCATGGGGCGGTGTCCCGGGGTTTCAATAATGAGGCGTTTAATAATTAAATCCTATTACCAATAAGTGCAATATTCTGTGAACCTCCTTACATCGGCAATGTCATTCATAGGCCAAAATCTCTCCCAACCCGCTTGATTCTCCAGCCCCGTCCAAGTATCAACCCACCAGCAAATTCCACATAAAAATCACTGGAACGAACGATGGGGACCGAACCCCAAAAAGTTCAGGCGTCGGGCGTGGATTTTCAGTCCCTAATCCTGAAATTACAGGCCTATTGGGCCGATTACGGCTGTGTCATTCTGCAGCCCTATGACATGGAAATGGGCGCGGGGACCTTCCACCCGGCGACCACGCTGCGTGCGCTCGGGCCCAAGGAATGGAACGCCGCCTATGTGCAGCCCTCCCGGCGGCCGACCGACGGGCGCTACGGCGAAAACCCCAACCGCTTGCAGCACTATTATCAGTTCCAGGTGATTCTGAAACCGTCCCCGCCGGACGTTCAGGACCTCTATCTGAACAGCCTCTATGAGCTGGGCATCGACAAGGATCATCACGACATCCGCTTTGTCGAGGATGACTGGGAAAGCCCGACGCTCGGCGCCTGGGGCCTCGGCTGGGAGGTCTGGTGCGACGGCATGGAAGTCAGCCAGTTCACCTATTTCCAGCAAGTGGGCGGTATCGACTGCGCGCCGGTGGCGGCCGAGCTGACCTATGGTCTCGAACGGCTGGCCATGTACATCCAGGGCGTGGAAAACGTCTATGACCTGGATTGGAACGGGAAGGGCGCGAAGTACGGCGATGTGTTCCTGCAGGCGGAACAGGAATTCTCCGCCCACAATTTCGAACACGCCGGCACGGCGATGTTGACCCGGGAATTCGAGGACGCGGAGCAAGAGTGCGAGGCGCTGCTGGCGGCCGATCTGGCGCTACCGGCCTATGATCAGTGTATCAAGGCGTCCCACCGGTTCAACCTGCTGGATGCGCGGGGCGTGATCAGTGTGACCGAACGCCAAGCCTATATCGCCCGGGTCCGAGCGCTGGCCAAAGGCTGCTGTGAGAAGTGGATCGAAAGCCAGGGGGACGCGGGATGAATCATTCATCGTCTTGCGCGGGCCTGACCCGCGTATCTCTCCCCACAAATAATCGCGTCGTCCCCGACCCGCGAAGCGGTTGTCGGGGAACCATGAGGCAGAGGCCCATGGGTACCCTAGAATTGGTCCCGACTATCGTCGGACCCAACTCGGGCATGACGCTGTTAAAAGCGGGGGAGGGTGCGTAGATGCCTGAACTCCTTCTTGAAATCCTGTCAGAGGAAATTCCCGCGCGGATGCAGAAACAGGCTGCCGCCGATCTGAAGCGGCTGGTCACCGAGGGGTTGAAACAGGCCGGTCTGGAATTTGACAGCGCCGACTCATACGTCACACCCCGCCGGTTGACCCTGGTGGCGGATGGCCTGCCGGAGCGCACGCCCGATATTTCCGAAGAGCGCCGGGGTCCCCGCACCGACGCGCCGGAAAAAGCGGTGGAGGGGTTCCTGGGCTCCATCGGCCTCACCCTGGATCAGGTGGAAAAGCGGGCAACCGACAAGGGCGAGTTCTACTTCGCGGTGATCGAGAAGAAGGGGCAGGCGACGGCGGAGTTGTTGAAGGACGTTATCGAAGACGCGATGCAGAAGCTGCCCTGGCCGAAGTCCATGCGCTGGGCCGACTATGCAGAACGCTGGGTGCGGCCCATCCACAGTATCCTGTGCCTGTTCGGCGGCGACGTGGTGCCGCTGAGCTTCGGCGCGTTCGAGGCGGGCCGCCACACCCGCGCGCACCGCTTCCTGACCGACGCATTGGTCTCGGTCAAAGACTTTGCCGATTACCGGAAATCCCTGGAGACGGGCTTTGTTCTGATCGATCCGGAAGACCGCAAGGCCAAGATCAAAACGGATGCGGAGGCCCTGGCCGCCAACGAGGGGCTGGTCTTGAAAGACGATCCGGCGCTGTTGGACGAGGTCGCCGGGCTGGTGGAATGGCCGGTGGTCCTGATGGGCGGCATCGATGACGAATTCATGGACGTGCCGCCGGAAGTGCTGACCACGACCATGCGCAAGAACCAGAAATATTTCTCCCTAGAGACAAAAGACGGCGCCTTCGCCAACAAGTTCATCCTGGTGGCCAACAAGGAAACCCCGGATGGCGGCGCGGCGATCGTCGCCGGGAACGAGCGGGTGCTGCGGGCGCGGCTCGCGGATGCCAAGTTCTTCTGGGATCAGGATAAGAAACAATCCCTGGCGTCCCGCGCGCCGCAACTGAAAGACATCACATTCCATGCCAAGCTGGGAAGCCTGGATGAGAAGGTCGACCGGGTGCAGGCGCTGGCCGCCGAAATCGCCGGCGTTATCGGCGCGGACAAGGACAAGGTGCGTTCCGCTGCCCGGCTCGCGAAAGCGGATTTGGTCACCGGCATGGTCACCGAATTCCCGGAAGTCCAGGGCGTGATGGGCCGCTACTATGCCCAGCACGACGGCGAAGCGCCCGAGGTGGCCCAGGCCATCGCCGAACACTATTCGCCCCTGGGCCCGTCCGATGCCTGTCCGACCGCGCCGGTCAGTGTCGCCGTGGCGTTGGCCGACAAGATCGACACGCTGGTCGGCTTCTGGGCGATTGACGAGAAGCCCACCGGCTCCAAGGACCCGTTTGCGCTCCGCCGCGCGGCGCTGGGCGTGATCCGGTTGATCGTTGAGAACAAGCTCCGCCTTCCGCTTCGAAAGACCTTCATTCAATCTCTTCTGGGTCAGGACATCCGGCTGGAACGGGATGGCGAGGCGGAGTTGGCTGATCTGTTGTCGTTCTTCGCCGACAGGTTAAAGGTCCATCTGCGGGAACAGGGCGTTCGTCATGATCTGATCACCGCTGTCTTCCTGCAGAAAAGTGAAAACGGCGCGGAGGATGATCTGGTCCGGCTGTTGGCCCGGGTCGAAGCCTTGGGCGGGTTTTTGGAGACCGAGGACGGCGCCAATCTGCTGACCGCCTACAAGCGCGCGGCCAATATCCTGCGAATCGAAGAGAAAAAAGACGATGTCAATTATAACCACGAAGACGGCATCGACGATAAGCTGTTGAGCGAAAAGGCGGAATCCGAACTATATGAATCGTTGGTGGAATCAGCCCCGAAGGTTAAAACCGCCTTGGACGATGAAGACTTTGCCGGTGCGATGCGGGAACTGGCGTCAACCCGCGCGCTGGTCGATAAATTTTTCGATGACGTCACCGTTAATGCGGACGATGCAGGCGTCCGGGCGAATAGATTGAAACTGTTGAGTTTGATCAGATCTTCCATGAACCAGATCGCCGACTTTTCTCAGATCGAAGGAGGAGAGCGTTGAGTAAAAACGTTTATGCCTTTGGTGGCGGCTCCGCCGAGGGCCGCGCCGATATGCGCAACCTGTTGGGCGGCAAGGGCGCGAACCTTGCCGAAATGTCGAGCCTTGGCCTGCCGGTGCCGCCGGGTTTTACCATCACCACCGAGGTCTGCACCTACTACACCCAAAACGGGGAGACCTATCCCGACACATTGAAAGACGAGATCAACGCCGCGCTCGCCCAGATCGAAGAGATCATCGGCGCCAAGTTCGGCGATCCGGAAAACCCGCTTCTGGTCAGTGTGCGCTCCGGCGCACGGGCCTCGATGCCGGGGATGATGGACACGGTCCTGAATCTGGGCCTCAACGATCAAACGGTGCTGGGCCTGGCCAAGGCCAGTGGCGACGAGCGCTTCGCTTATGACAGCTACCGCCGGTTCATCCAGATGTACGGCGACGTGGTTTTGGGCGTAGAGCACTATCACTTCGAAGACATTCTCGCCGATCACAAGGACGACAAAGACCTGGACCTGGATACGGACCTGACGGCCGAAGACTGGAAAGAGGTCGCCGCCGCCTTCGCCGAGAAGGTGGAGGAAGAGTTGGGCGCACCGTTCCCGCAGGACCCCCACGATCAACTTTGGGGCGCAATCAGCGCCGTGTTTGGCAGCTGGATGAACGACCGGGCGAAGATTTACCGCAAACTCCACGACATTCCCGAGGAATGGGGCACGGCGGTCAACGTGCAGTCCATGGTGTTCGGCAATATGGGCGACACCTCGGCGACCGGGGTCTGTTTTACCCGCAACCCGTCCACCGGCGAAAACGCCTTTTATGGCGAGTATCTGATCAACGCCCAGGGCGAGGACGTGGTGGCCGGTATCCGCACGCCGCAGCCCCTGACCATCGCCGAGAAGAGCCAGAACCAAACCGATCTGCCGGCCATGGAAGAAAGTATGCCGCGTATCTTTGCGGAGCTCTGCGAAATCCGCGAGACCCTCGAAGGCCATTACAAGGACATGCAGGATATGGAGTTCACCGTGCAGGACGGCACGTTGTGGATGCTCCAGACCCGCAACGGCAAGCGCACCGCCAAGGCGGCGCTGAAGATCGCCGTGGAAATGGCCGAGGCCGGCTTTATCACGAAGGAAGAGGCCGTGGGCCGGGTTGATCCGGCGGCGCTCGACCAGTTACTGCACCCGACGCTGGACCCGGATGCGCCCCGAAATGTACTGGGCAAGGGCCTGCCGGCGTCCCCCGGTGCTGCGTCTGGCAAGGTGGCGTTCTCCGCCGACGATGCCGAGGTGATGGCGTCGAAAGGCGAACGGGTCATTCTGGTCCGTGTGGAAACCAGCCCCGAAGATATCGGCGGCATGCATGCAGCCGAAGGCATCCTGACCACGCGGGGCGGCATGACCAGTCACGCCGCCGTGGTCGCTCGCGGCATGGGCCGGCCCTGTGTTGCCGGCGCCGGTGATCTGCGCGTCGATTACAAGGAGCAGATGCTGTCTGCTGGCGGCCTGAAAGTGAACGCCGGAGAGGTGATCACCATTGACGGCTCCCGCGGCGAAGTGATGATGGGCGCCGTTGACACGATCCAGCCGGAACTGACCGGCGATTTCGGCACGCTCATGTCCTGGGTGGACGACATTCGCACCATGGGCGTGCGCACCAACGCGGAAACTCCGGAAGATGCGGAAACCGCCATCAAGTTCGGGGCGGAAGGCATCGGCCTCTGCCGGACCGAACACATGTTCTTTGATCCGGAACGGATTATTAACATGCGGGAGATGATCCTGGCCGGCGACGAGGACGGCCGCCGGACGGCGTTGGCCAAACTGCTACCCTATCAGCGGGGCGACTTTACCGAACTGTTCCACATCATGAAGGGCCTGCCGGTGACCATCCGGCTGCTGGACCCGCCGCTGCACGAGTTCCTCCCCACCAAGGACGAGGAAATGGAAGAAGTGGCAGACGCCGCCGGCACGGACGTGGCCGAAGTTCGCGCCCGGGCCAGTGCGCTCCATGAATCCAACCCGATGCTGGGGCTGCGTGGCTGCCGGCTGGGCATCATGTATCCGGAAATTTACGAGATGCAGTGCCGGGCGATCTTCGAGGCCGCCGCTGCCGTCAGCAAGGAAACCGGCGACACGGTCGTGCCCGAGGTGATGATCCCGCTGGTCGGCACCCGCCAGGAATTCGACATTCTGAAGGAGATGGTGGACCGGGTGGCGGCCGAGGTGGGCCAAGAAACCGGCGCCACGTTGGACTATCTCACCGGCACCATGGTCGAACTGCCCCGCGCCGCGTTGATGGCCGGCCAGATTGCCGAAGGGGCGGAGTTCTTTTCCTTCGGCACCAACGACCTGACCCAGACTACGTTCGGCCTCAGCCGGGACGATTCAGGCTCCTTCCTGGATCGCTACACCGATCAGGGCATCTACGAGAAAGACCCGTTTGTCACCATTGACCGGGATGGCGTCGGCGAACTGGTGAAGCTCGCGACCGAACGCGGCCGCGTCACCCGCCCGGACATCAAGCTGGGCATCTGCGGCGAACATGGGGGCGATCCGGCCTCCGTGCATTTCTGCCAGTCGGTGGGGCTGGATTATGTGTCCTGTTCGCCGTATCGGGTGCCGATTGCGCGTTTGGCGGCGGCGCAGGCCGCACTCTCGCTGGTGAAGGAACCGGTGGACGCTTAGGCGTCTACCCGTTCACATCCACCACAATGCGGCCGCGGACTTGGCCGGCGAGGATTTGATCCGCATAGTTTGTGATCTCGCTTAACGGTACGACCGTTTTCGCCTCGGCCAGCTTGTCGGCCGGGAGATCGGTCGCCAGTCGGGCCCAAGCAGTCTGGCGGCGCGGCAAAGGGCACATGACGGAATCAATACCCAACAGATTTACGCCGCGCAGCAGAAACGGCACCACCGTGGTGTCCAGTTTCGGTGACGCGGCAAGGCCGACGGCGGAGCAGCTCCCATGGGATTGGAGCGATGCCAACAGGTTGGCCAGAATCGGCCCGCCCACATTGTCGATGGCCCCCGCCCAGCGTTCGGAGCCCAAGGGACCTTTGGGGGCTTCTTCCAGTTCTTCCCGGCTGACGATGGTCGTTGCCCCCAGGCTTTTCAGATAGTCGTGGGTTTCTTCCCGGCCCGTGCCGGCGGCGACCTTATAGCCCAATTTGGCCAGGATCGCGACGGCGACACTGCCCACACCGCCGGCCGCCCCGGTGACCAGCACCTCGCCGTCCGTATCCGGCGTGAGCCCGTGATCTTCCAGCGCCATCACGGCCAGCATGGCCGTGTAACCCGCCGTGCCGATGGCCATGGCCTGTTCAGTGGAGATGGCGTCCGGCAACTTGACCAGCCAGCCGCTTTCGGCCCTGGCCCGCTGGGCATAACCCCCCCAGCGCATTTCGCCGACCCGCCAGCCGTTCAAGACCACCCGGTCGCCCTCGCCGAACGTGCCGGACGTATCCGTTGAAACCGTGCCGGCGAAATCCACACCGGGGACGTGCGGATAATTGCGCACCAGCCGGCCCAGGCCTTTCAGGACCATGCCGTCTTTGTAGTTCAGCGTTGAATAGTCGATGGAAACGGTGACATCGCCGTCGGGCAGATCGCTGTCGTTCAATGCGGTGATCTCGGCGGCGACGCCGTCGTCGGTCTCTGTCAGTAGTAAGCCGGAAAAGGTGTCGGTCATTTTATTACTCCTTCGGATTTGCCTGATTGTGTTGGGCAGCGGCACAATTTGCAAACCTGTCTTGCGGGCAGTTTACAAT
>Ga0255767_1000103_pt1 | contig 68019 bp, 61 predicted proteins | sample 071ome_24_FD_179967 | JGI IMG/M metagenome (GOLD analysis project Ga0255767, IMG submission 179967) | Coastal salt marsh microbial communities from the Groves Creek Marsh, Skidaway Island, Georgia - 071402CT metaG (version 2) | ecosystem: Environmental > Aquatic > Marine > Intertidal zone > Salt...
GCGAGCTGTTACCGAATATTTCCGGGAAGGTCGGCGCCCGGAATGAAGTGCCGTAGCTGCCGCGCAGTTTCACGGTGTCATTCACCGTCCAGTTAACCCCGAATTTCGGATTCGTGGTGCTGCCCACATCACTGTATCTGTCATGGCGCACGGCAGCATTCAACTGCAGATCCTGGATGCCCGGCATGGCATTGCCCGGACCCACCAGCGGTAACAGGAGTTCCGCATAGGTGGAGTCCACGGTGCGGTTGTATTCACGCACGCCAGGCGTGCCGGCTCCCAGAATCATGGTGAAATCCTGGCCGTCATAACCGACGGCGAGACGTGCCTGGCCACCGGGCATCTCGAACAACGGGCCGTTGAAGCCGGCCTGGTAGAACTCCATTTCACTGTTGGTCGGAAAGTTGGACTGGGCGCTGAACATGCTGTTCAGCGTTGACTGGGTCGTCCTGCCCTGGCCATAGGGATCAAAGGCCGTATCCGGATCGCTGCTGGCCAGGGCCACGGCAAGCGGTGATCCGCCGCCCCGGCTGTTAAGCCCCTGGCCGGCGTCGGCACGATCTTCCGCTTCACCGTAGCCAACCTTGGCATCAAAGCTCCAGTCGTTCGGCAATTCTATGCGGACACCGGGCGCAAACTGCCAGTTTTCCTGGTAGCCCAGCAGTTTGTTGAAGTTGGTGTCATTTTCAAAGTTATAGGCGATCTGGTAGCCGCCGGAACCGGGCACATAAAACGGCGGTGCCACAAAGAAGGCGTTGGATTCCGGCACGGTGAAGGTGTTGGTGACCGAGCCGGGATTGCGCACAAATTCACGCTTGGCGTAATAGCCGTCAAAAATGAATTCGATGTTGTCGGTCAGGGCCCAGGTACCGGTGCTCAGCAGGGAGTTGTATTCCTGTTCCGGGAACAGGTCCTGTCCGCTCTGGCTGTCACACAGGTTGGCACTGCCGGCGACCAGGCTGTCGGCATTGGCGGCTGAATATTCTGCCGGCAGGGCGTAAGTCTGGCCCTGGTAAATCATGGTGCCGGGCGAGCAGGCATTGACGCGGTAGTCAGGGCCGCCAAACGGCGTCTGGTCTGAGGTGAAGAAGTCCCGGTCATCGCCGCTGAGGTTGGAGCGATAGGCGTGGTCCCAGGCCAGCATGATCTGGCCCTTGTCGAATTGCTTGCCGATGGCAATGCCGGCATTCCATTCATGGAAGGCGTTGTCGGTGGTCGGGGCATAGCGGGCAAAAGCCTCAACGCCGTCAAGATTGCGGCGGGGAATCAGGTTAACCACACCGGCGACAGCATCAGAACCGTAAATGGCGGAGGCACCGTCGGCGATCACTTCCACGCGCTCGACACCCAGGGTCGGCAGTACCGACGGGTCAATGGCGCGGCCGTTCGTGGTCATGCGGTGACCGTCCATGATGATCAGCGTGGAAAAGGGGCCCAGGCCACGCAGGTTGACGGAGTTGGAGTAGGTGGCATTGCCGTTACCGCCGGACTGACCGCGTGAATTCTCGGAAAAGCCAAGATCGAAGACCTGTGGCAGTTCGCGAATCATGCGGTCCAGGGTCACGACGCCGGAGTTTTCGATGACTTCGCGATCAAGCACCTGGACAGTTGACCCGACCGGGGCAACGCCTTCAATACGGCTGCCGGTGACAACGATTTCGTCGACGCCGGTAGTGTTCTGGGCCAGGGCAGCCTGGCTCAGGCACAGGGCCAGAGCCGGGGTTATGCCGGCACAGACGGCATGAGAGAGTTTGTTGCGTGTGAAAAGATGCTTGCTGAAGTGCATGGCATTCCCCTGTTTATGAAGTGATTCTTCTAGTTGTTTTTGTCGATCTGTTTTTGCAAAAGGCAAAAGGCAAAAGGCAGCAGGGCGCCTGGTGTCGGTCAACGTCGCTTGAAGTCGCGTTATTCTTGTCTATATTGTTAACAATCTGGTCAACAATAAAGCCTCTAAAACAGCGGAGTCAAGGAAATCGTGAAAAATAAGAAAAATGCTGATGGCTCCTCCGGTCACATTGTCAGCAAGATGGCGTTGCGGGCGTCGGGTAAAAGGCTTTACGCGCCCGCAAGAACGACTAAAGTAATGGCACCCTGATCAACGCCCATCCGGCATATGTGCCAGCCCGGCGAGGATCCGAATAGCCGTTCCCGGCCATCAAACTGTCACCAGAAACAGGAAAGGAAATGCCCATGAAACTGCTGCGCCTGATCAGTACACTCGCCATGCTCGTGCCGGGCATACTGCTGTCGCCACTGACTGCCATGGCGGCCTAAGAGGCTGCCATCCAGCGCCTGGTGGACAAGGGCGTCATTGAAAACCTGCTCATGACGTATGCCTATGCCTTCGACCAGCTGGATGCCGACCGTTACGTGGCAACCTTCACCGAAGATGCCGAGTTTGATCTGGGCGGTGGCCAGGTACTCAAGGACAAGGAAGCGATCCGGAGCCTGATTACGTCGCGGCAATCCGAAACTCTGCCACCGTAAATGCTGATGCACCACATCATCACCAACTCCTCCTATGATTTTGTCAGTGCCGGAGAGGGGCACCGTTACGGATACTGGATCACCATGGTGGGCGACATGTAGAACGGCTTTACCGTGCCGGCCATGCGCTACTATGAGGATGCGCGGGTCAAGACAGCCAGTGGCTGTTCGGCCGGCGCAAGCTGGTGCTGCCCGGTGTTATGGCCGGTAAATAGCCAGCCTTGAAATCCTTTATGCGTGCATTAGTCCTGTGCTTCTGCCTGCTGGTTACCGCCAGCCAGCCCGCCAGTGGCCATCATGCTGTGGCCATGATCTACCAGCCTGAAGAGATGATTTCAGTGACCGGCACGGTGGAGGCTTTCCGTTTTTACCACCCGCACTGTGTCATTTACCTGACCCGGACCAACGTCGAAGGGGAAAGCGAACGCGGGACCATCGAGAGGGCCGGTGCCAGTGCACTGTGGCGCCAGGGGGGGCGCCAGGACACCCTCAAACCGGGGGATGTCATCACCGCCATTGGTTTCCCTGCCCGTGACGGTTCGCCGGATATCGCATTGCGTGTCCTTGAATTTACCGATGGCCGGCCGCCCATCAATCCGCCGGATCGCAGCGGTGCCAACGAGTAGGACAATGTCATGAAGCCAACAGGCGCGGTCTGCCTTGTCTGCCTGACAGTTTTTTCCCGCCTCGTTTCTGCCCAGGACCTGCATGGCCTGTCCGGATTCTGGCAGCCGAAATTCGGGCGTGAACCTTTTGGCCAGGTGCTGGTGAACCAGGTGCCGGAGGACGTGCAGTTTATCAACAATGCCGGCGACCTTGAGCTGGCGCCGGGTCAGTTTGCGGGGCTGGCGCTGAGCCCGCGAGCACTGGCGCAGGCGGAAAACTATGATCCCAACAGCATGCAGAATCCGGATGTTGCGTGTCTCCCGCCTTCGGTAGCGTTTTACATGCAGGCGCCGTTTCCCCTGGACATTGATGAAGGTCGCGACCTGATCGTATTCCGCATGGAGTATTACAACCTGGTGCGGGTGATCTACCTGGACGGACGTGACCATCCGCCGGCGGATCATCCGCATACCAAGTCCGGGCATTCGGTGGGATTCTGGGACGGGGGCACCCTGCGCGTGGACACCAACCCTATTGCTGCAGGCACCTTCATGAACAACGGCTTCGACTATGCCGACAACCTGCACCTGACGGAACAGTTTCGCCTCAGTACGAATGGCAATACCCTGTGGTCAAACCAGGTATACGAGGACCCGGAAACCTTCAGCGGCAAGGCGGCGCGCTACATCGCGTTTGTGCGCGCCCCGGTGGGTTCATCTATCCGTTTGAATGTTTTGCGGGCTACCTGGCACCCTAGCCAGCGGCGCCGTGCAGACAGGAAAAGTCAGGGAATAAAATTCAGCGGCAGGATTGCCGACACGATCAGCACCTGGATGATGCCGACAACGCCCATCAGGGCCAGTGTGGTTGTCCAGGTCCGCAGGGTTTCCGTTTCCGAGAAGCCGCCCATCTTGCACACCACCCAGAAGCCGCTGTCATTCATCCAGGAAAACACCAGGCCGCCGAAGCCAATGGCCAGGAACAGGTACAACGGGTGGTAGGGCAGGGCGATGCCCTGGATCACCGAATACATGATGGCTGACGTGGTGATCATCGCCACCGTGCTGGAACCCTGCGCGGTTTTCATCACGGCCGAGATCATGAAAGCCAGGAACAACAGGCCGGCCCCGGACATGCCGGTGGCGACATGTTGCTGGATCACTTCGCCGACACCGGCCTGGCGAATCATGGCGCCAAAGGCACCCCCGGCAGCGGTAATCAGGATGATCATGCCTGCGGTGCCGATAATGGGTTCCAGGCTGGTCATGATGCCATGCATGTCATTTTGGCGGACCCGGGTCAGCAGGTAGATCGATACGGTAGCGGAGAGCAGCATAGCCATGTTGCGATCCCCCAGAAATCCGATCACACCCAGCAACAGCGCATTGAAGCCGGCCTCACCCTGCGCCACAAGGGAAGCATTGATGGCTGACACGATGCTGCTGGCAGCTATTAGGGCTACCGGCAGAAAGATGGGCATGATGGCGAGCCAGAACGGCGGCAGATCACTGTCGGCGATGACCCGATTTTCCCGGCTGCCGACTGCACTGACATCGCGCAGCGGGATGTCATAGCGACGGCCCAGCCAGCGTGTGTAATAAAACCCCACGATCACGGCCGGCACGATGCTGAAAATAATCCCCGCCATGATGGTCAGCCCGAGGTCCAGGTCGAGGTTTTCCGCCATCACCATCGGACCCGGCGTGGGGGCCACCAGCGAATGGGTCAGCAGGCCGCCGGCGCAGATCGCCATCACGAACTGGATGTAGGAGCCGCCGGTGCGCAGGCGGAAGGCCTTGGCCAGCGGGATCAGCAGAAAGAACACCGTGTCGAAAAACACCGGGATGGACAGCAGGTAGCCGCTGCCGAGCAGGGCATACGGGGCACGGCGTTCGCCGAACAGGTTCAGCAGGCGCCGCGTGATGACATCGGCGGCACCGCTGTCCATCAGGCATTTGCCGATGATCGATGCCATGACGATGACGACACCGAGGCTGCCGGCCATGTTGCCGAATTCACGCACGGCCAGTTCGATGGCAGCAACAGCCGGGTTGGCCGCTTCAGGGAATGTACGCCAGGACAGCAGGCCGACAACAAAAGTGGCCAGGATCAGCGCGATGAAGGCATGGACCCGGTAGCGGATGATGGCCAGAACGATGATGGCGACACCGACGGCCATGACGATAAAAGGATATAGGTCTGTCATGGAAAGGCACCTGTGACAAGCAGGCGCGACACGGACAGGGAACAGTCACCCTGTCCGTATGCACACCGGATCAGTCTTCGAGACCTTCGATAGGGGCAACACCACGCGGCAGTTCACTGCCGGCATCGCCTTCCAGGGCCAGACGCGCGCCACTGCGAATCAGCATGGACTCGGGCGGCCCCTGGAAAAAGGTGTAGCCGTCACGGGTGTCCTTCCAGGCGGAAGGGCCGGCCAGGTATTTGCCAGCGGCCAGGGTGGCGTCCTTGATGCGGGTGATCAGGGCTTCGTACTGCGGGTTGCCCTGGCGCAGGCCGCTGAAGCTGCCGATGTCGGAGCTGGCGGCAAACACCACGTCCACGTGTTCGAGGCCGGCGATCTGGTCAGCGATTTCAATACCGGCGGGGTTCTCGATCATGGCCACGATCATGATGTTGTCATTGGCGGTCTGGCGGTAACTGCGACCGTACAGGGTACCGTACTGGCCGCCACCCTGGCTGCGTTTTCCGACCGGGGGGAACTTGGCATAGGTGATGGCGTTCTGGATTTTCTCGACCGTATCAACCATCGGCACGATGACGCCAAGGGCACCGATGTCGACGGCTTTCTGGATGTCACCTTCACTGTCGGTCGGCACGCGGATGAAGGGAATCGCCGGCCCGGGGCAGGCACGGATCATGGTGGCCACTTCCTGATAGGTGAGGGGGCTGTGCTGCATTTCAATCCAGAGAAAATCAAAACCGGCACTGGCCATGGCGCAGTAGATGTTGGTGTCGTTGGTACTGATGGTGCCGCCAACAACCTTTTGGCCGTTTTCCAGTTTCGTTTTCACCGTGTTGTAGTAGGCATCTTCCGCCGCCGGTGCGTTGGCGCCGGCCAGGCAAAGCATGGCGGCAATTACCAGCTGCCGGTATTTTCCGGCGGTCGTTTTGGCGTGAATCATGGGTTCTCCCCCGCTAGACTGTATTTATTGTTATTGATCTATTTAATCATATGATGATTTACTTGTAAGTCTCTTTTTGGAACTCCAGGCAGCGGATAATATGGTGATCCCTGCCGAAAGAAAACGGGTTTGCGGCTGCGCAAATCATGCCGGTTTACCCGACGGTTCCGGCACCATAACAAATACAACAACAGACAGTTTGCTTCATGCGCATGCATGCCAGGCATGGAGAGGGGGGGTTAACCATGAAAACACTGGATCGTCGCAGTATCCTCAAGAGACTTGGTATGGGAGCTGTGGGCACCGGCCTGTGGGCACCCATGTCCGCCGACGTGCTCGGGCTGGATGAGGACCGCATCAAGGTCATCCGCTATTTCAGTCACGGGGGTGATTCCCAGGGACGTCCCGGTCAGCCAATGGTCAACCAGTCCTCGCGGGTAGTGATGATTGAAACCGAAAACGGACTGATCGGTTTCGGCGAAGGCGGCGAGCCCACCACCATGAACGAGTGTGCCAGCATGCTCATCGGCCTGGACCCCTTCCGTACCGAAGATCACTGGCAGGCCATGATGCGCGGCATGCATTACACGGCGGGTCGCGAGAAACTGCATTCCATCGGCGCGCTCGACCTGGCACTGTGGGACCTGAAGGCCAAGGCACTGGACGTGCCGGTCTGGCAACTGCTGGGTGGCAAGGCGCGCGATCACATCGAATGCTATTCAACCGCCTTCCCGGGCGGTGGCTTCGGCACTTCACTGGGCGACCGCGCCAAGGCCTGCATTGATGCCGGTATCCGCGTGTACCGTCATGCCACCGACAACCCGCGCCAGCGGGTCGTCGACCGTTTCGAGCTGGTGCGCCGGATGCACGAGGACGCCCTGGAAATCCACGGCGCCGTCGGCGACGGTCACTGGGCGCTGGATTTCCACACCGAGTTCGACATGGCGGACGCCATCAACCTGGCCACCCTGATCGAACCCCTGCACCCGTATTTCTGCGAGGACCTGCTGCGCAGTGAAGGCACCGACTCCTACGAAAGGCTGCGCGATCGCGTGCGCGTGCCCATCGCCGTGGGCGAGCAGTTTGGCTACAAGTGGGACGTCAACACCCTGATCGAAAAGGAACTGGTGGACTACGTGCGCTGCCAGTTGCCCAACACCGGCGGCATCACCGAGTACATGAAGATCATCGCGCTCGCCGAGACCCATTACATCGGCCTGATTCCGCACTTCACCGGTCCCATCGCCGAAGCCGCGCTGGTGCATTGTCTGACGGCGACATCATCAGTGGCCCTGATGGAAATGCTCGGCGATGGCAGCCGCACCTACCCGCATCTGCCGGACATGTATGACTTCCGCGACGGCAAGTTCTGGCCCAATGACCGGCCGGGCCTGGGCGTCACGGTTAACCTTGATGCACTGACGCTGATTGATGAAGTCGACGAATACCGCATGGGCATGCTGATGAACCGTCGTCCCGACGGTTCCTACATGCAGTGGTAGCGGCCATGAGCAGCGAATCCATCACCCTGCATACCCTTGCCCTGCGCCTGTCGGTTGCGGCCTTCGTACTTGTCGTGGTCCTGTTTTTTGGCAACCCGGCGCTTGCCGGCTGGGCGCTGACCCTGGGCTTCGGGCTGGCCGCCTTTGGTGTGCGTGGCAGTGAAAAGCTGAAGGGCTTCTCCTTCAGCCTGATCATTTTTACCGCTGTGACCTTTGTCATGTGCTACCCGGCGCCTTTCGTTACCCTCGGCGGCTTCAGCATGAGCACTCTCATTGTGCCGCTGCTGCAGATCATCATGTTCGGCATGGGCACGGCCATGAGCGCCGGCGATTTCGTCGGTATCGTGAAGTCCCCGAAAGCGGTGTTCATCGGTCTTGCCTGCCAGTTCACCATCATGCCCTTCGTTGGCGCCGGCCTGGCACTGGGATTCAGTCTCGAGCCGGAAGTGGCAGCGGGTATCATCCTGATCGGCGCTTCTCCCAGTGGACTGGCATCCAATGTCATGGCCTACATCGGCAAGGCCAACCTGGCACTGTCGGTGACACTGACCACGGTAGCCACCCTGCTGGCACCGTTCCTGACGCCGTTCTACATGCAGTGGCTGGCCGGGCAGTACATTCCCATCGACACCTGGGGCATGATGTGGAGCATCATCCAGATCACCATCATTCCCATCGTCGCCGGGCTGGTATTCAACCATTTCCTGCACGGCAAGACCGACTGGCTTGATCGCCTCATGCCGAAAGTGTCCATGGCCGGCATCGTGCTGATCCTGATGATCATGACCGCGGGCGGACGTGACAACCTGCTCGAGATCGGCATGCTGCTCATCCTCATCAGCCTGATTCACAACATCACCGGTTTCGTCCTCGGCTACTGGAGCTGCAAGCTCATGGGACTGGATGAAAAATCCTGCCGCACCATTTCCTTTGAAGTCGGCCTGCAGAATGCCGGGCTGGCCACCGGCCTTGCCCAGGAGATGGGCAAGATGGCTACCGTCGGCCTGGTGCCGACAGTGTTCGGTTCACTGATGAACATCACCGGCGCGACGCTGGCCTCGTTCTGGCGTGACCGTCCCACCGGCGGCAATGCGCCGGAAATCGCCGATACAGGCGCCACAGATGACAACCGCCTTGCGGGAGGGCAGCAAGCATGAAGACACGGATCAAACCGAATACGCGCCGCCGGGTGCTGGCCGCGATGGCCGGTGCCACAGTCCTGCCTTTTGCCAGCAGCCGCCTGTTGGCCCAGCCCGGCGGACCGATGCCGAGCCTGGACGATATCGCACCGCTGCCGCAGCCGCGCGACTGGTCCGGCAACACCCCGCTGAAATACCCGGACCCCGATGTTATTGCCCTGGACCCGCGTTTTCGCCGCCTGGTGCAGTTCAATGCGCCCATCCAGCGCCTGCACACCGGTACCCTATGGGCGGAGGGCCCGGCCTGGAACGGCGTCGGCAAGTACCTGGTGTGGAGCGACATTCCGAACAATGCCCAGATGCGCTGGCTGGAAGACGACAACCAGGTCACCACCTTCCGCAATCCGTCCGGCAACAGCAACGGCAATACCTTCGATTTCCAGGGGCGCCAGATTGCCTGTGAACACGGCAACCGCCGCGTCGCCCGCTACGAAGCGGATGGCACGGTGACCGTGATTGCCGACAGCTATGACGGCAAGCCGCTCAATTCACCCAACGATGTCGTGGTGCATCCCGATGGTGGCATCTGGTTCACTGATCCCATCTTCGGCATCAGTACCCCGTACGAGGGCAACCTGGCCGAGTCGGAAATTCCACCGGCGATCTATCGGGTCGATCCCGACAGTGGCCGCATCACCAAGGTCACCGATGATGCCACCATGCCCAACGGCCTATGCTTCTCGCCGGATTATTCACTGCTCTATGTCGCTGACCGCGGTGAAACCCGTATGTTCGATGTGGACGGTGCACGCCTGCGCAACGGCCGCACCCTGGTGCGCATGACCGGTCCCGGCGGCACCCGTTCCGGTCCGGACGGTATCCGCTGTGATGCCCTGGGCAATGTCTGGGCCGGTGCCAATCCGGGCGTGATGGTGGTGTCACCGGAAGGTGACCAGCTCGGCATGATCCGCCTGCCGGAAGTGTGCGCCAACGTGGCCTTTGGCGGCCAGAAACGCAACCGCCTGTTCATGACCGCCAGCCAGTCCCTATACTCGCTGTACCTCGCCGTGCAGGGCGCCCATATCTGCTGAGACACGGACATGCCGGGGATGATTTGCCGGCGTCATACCTATAACCCGCTCCGGTATCTGCCTGAGCGGTTTTTTTTTATTGTCAGCAGGAAAGTGTCAGGAGCACTTGCGCCGTTCCCACACGTTGCGCAGGTAAACGCCGCCATCAGGCTGCCGGCACCAGCCCGGCAGTATCCTCAGTTTTGCAGCAGGTCGACGGTGACACCTGTAGCATCGAAAAGGCGCTGTGAGCGTTGTTCGAGTGCCGTCAGGTCGAACAGCGGATTGCCATATGACTGGTTCAGGAAATAGGCCATTGACCGGTTCTGGTCCAGATAGATGCGATCAAACCGGTTCAGGGTGGTCTGGTCAAAGCCCTGTCTGAAGCTTTCCCCGAGATGATCTGCAGGTTGTCCGGGTAGTCATAGCCAAAGAAGAATTTCAGGGCACCCGGACTGCGAGATTCCAGAGTGATCACCAGGAGCTCGGCAGCGGGATTCGCTGCCAGGTCCGACTGCACGGCGCCAATGGCCAGCTTTTCCACCCAGAGGGAATCGCGCCAGCCGGACAGGTAGTTGTTGAACAGGAGCACCGACACGGCTATCACAATGCCCGCGGGGGCAAACTGCAGGGCTTTGCGGTCACCGAGTCGTGGCCAGCGCAGGTTGGCCAGAAAGTGACCGGCCAGGATGCACAGGCCCGGCAGCACGGGCAGGATGTAGCGGTCGTACATGGGCAAGGGCTGGTAACTGGAGAAACTGCGGGTGCCGAACCAGAAGAAGAACAGGCAGCTGAAGGTATCGCCGGCCCAGATCCACAGATGCCGGGGTATGAAAGAGATCGCGAAGAGTGCCGGGACCAGCACAATGCCGAGGGTTCGCAGCAGAAACCCGACAGGCTCGATGGTGAGGCGCTTCAGCATGACCTGGCCGGCATCGGGGCCGTTGATGGCCCACAGGCCGGCTTCGACCACATCGCTGACATTGCTGAAGCGGATCAGCGGATCACCCCAGGCCCAGGCGTTGTACAGCAGGTAGAGGGCCCCCAGCACCATGCCGGTCAGCAGGGCCGGCAGGTAGAAGTGACGCCACAGGTCATGCCGGCGTGCCTTCATGTCCAGGGCAAACACCACGATCCAGACCGGGGCAACCCAGTAGGCGGACAGCTTGGCCAGGAAAGCCAGGAACAGGCAGAAGACGGCAAACGCCGGATACAGCCAGCCCAGTTTTACCGACAGGTAGTGTTCACGCCGGCCCAGGAACAGGGTGGACAGGGTCATGAAGGCGGCGGCGATGATGTCCGACTAGAGGTTTTTGGAAAACTCGAAAAATACCGGGTTGCTCGCACACAAGGCGACAGCCACCAGGCGGCTGGCCCGGTCGGGCAGGGCCAGCCAGAGTGTCACCAAGGTGAGTATTGCTGTGGCAAACGGCCACAGGTTGGTGGTGTAAATGGAAACCCCGAACAGTTTGTAAATCAGGCCCAGCACCACGGTGGCCCTGAGGCGATGGACAAAGATGTTGCCGGGATCTTCCCTGAGAAATTCCCCCGTGCTCATGGCATAGGCCCGTTCCGAGTAACCCCAGGGGGCGCACAGGATGAGTATCTGCGGCGCAATGAGCCAGAAGAAAGTCTAGACCAGCAGGATTAGGCTCAGAACAGGCCACTGCGCTTTGGAGTTGTTGAGCAGCGAGAACACAAAAACAGCTTTCCTTGGTCGGGGCGTGAATGGCCGTTACTGGCGCGGACCGTAGTGCGGCATATCCTGGCCGCGTTCCAGCGCACCCAGATCCGGAGCGCGGCCATTGTAACCATCGGTCACGTTGGGCAGCACCATGCCGGCATCAATGGCCGGGGAGCGGCGCACCAGCGAGAAATCAAAATCACTGGCGACATAGATATTCTGCACACTGTCATAGTCCTGGGCATTGAGCATGGGGACATCGACGAAAGTGTCGTAGCCGACCATCACGCTGTGGCTATCCTGGCCGGTGGCGGCACTGTACTCGGCCAGCGTGCCGAATTCTCGGGTTTCCAGGGCGGGATCATGGCCCGGGCCCGGATAGTCTGCCAGCACATCCAGGGCCGGGGAGGACCAGGCAAAGTTCACGCTCGCGCCGGAATACGGACCAAAGCCGTTGTAATCGCTGGAGGTGTAGTTGGTGTACGTGGTGATGCCGAACAGCACCGGTTCGCCGCCGCCAAAAAAGCCGCCGGAGTTCTGGCCCAGGATCAGGTTGTTGCGCCAGTGTGAATTCTGCGTGTTGCCGGTGGTCTCCGAGAGGATGGTGTTGTTATAGAACAGTACGCCGGAAGAGCCGCCGGTCAGGCGCGTGGAGCCGCCGGGCAGGTTGTAGGCGATATTGCGAATCCAGTACACCGGGCCGCCGAGGGCCGGCTGGTTGCACAGCGCATGCGAGGGATGATTGATCAGCATGTTTCGCAGCACGCGGATGTTATGCATGCTGCCGTCAGCCTCAATCGGGTTGTCATGGCTGTTGGTGATGTAGTTGTTGTAGAAGTCGATGGCAACCGGGCGCCGGTCCCAGTATTCGCGTGGCGGGTAATGGGGGCCGTCGATGATACCGGGGCCGGAAGCCACCGAGCCATCGGGGGCGCCATAGGTTTCCACGTTGATGCCGTCATGAAAGTCGGTGATGTAGTTGTAGGCCACGACATGGCCTGGCCCATACAGTTTCACTGCTACATACGAGGCCATCGCCGGTGGAAAGATCTGACCGTCGACGCCATCGAAACGGCTCCACAGGGCGTCACCGGCCCAGCCGATCATGTGGTCGGGATCATTACGGCCATAGAACCAGTTGTCAGCGATATAGAAGTTGGACGAGCCGGCAAAGTTGGTGAAGATGCCTGCACCGACATCTTCAAAGCGCGAGTTCTTCACCGTCAGTCCCCTGGACCCGGCAATGAACTGCGTGCCGGCCAGGATGGCGTATTCCGTATTACGGAAGGTAATGCCTTCGAAGTAGGTGTAATCGGCCGCGCGCACGTCGAACAGCGCGAAGTTGCCGTTGCCGTCGAAAATCACCTCGCCGTCACCGGCAGCCTTGATGGCAATCGGCATGTCCTCCGTGCCGTCTTCAGTAAGGTAATACGTGCCGTCCAGCGGCACGGTGCGGTTCACTGAGGCGTTGTTGGTGTATTCATAACGGTTGTACTTGTACTCGCCGGCATGGACAAGGATGGTGTCGCCGGCCCTTACCCGCGGGCGACCGGAGGTGGCCCAGTCGGTACCGGCACACCAGAAATTGTAGGCACACATCAGGCCCTCAAAAGCGGGCTCCATTTTGTCGCCTTCATGGCCATGGGGGTAGACATGAAACACCCGGCCGCCGGCGAAGGGCATGGGTTCAGGACGGGTGCTGACCACCATGGTTTTTTCGGCCGGGCCCACCACGCCATCGGGATCCTCGAGCACAAAGCTGACTTCATAGGCGGTGCCCGGTTCAAGATCCATGACACTGCCGGCAAACATCTGGGGCACGACCACATCGACCCGGGACTCACTGAAGATACGCTCGCCGCCCATGCGCAGCAGCGGCAGGGCTTCCTGCCAGTTGCGCTCACCCTGTTGGCGATAGCGCACCGCCACGGCGGCATTACGATTCTCATCCCCTTCAATGAACCATTCAAAGCCCAGGTTCTGCAGGGTGGGCGGTTCAATCAGGAATTCGCCGGGACGCGTCTGATCCGGCGTCATGGCCTGGACCGGCGCTGCGGGACCCTGCGCCATGGCCATGTTGAAAATGGCAGATGTCGTGACCAGGAGTAGTGATTTGAGTGAGCCTGATGACATGAAGCTTTCCCCTTTGCGCGAATCAGCACAGTACATTATTTATGTTTTTATTTCTGTGACGGCCAGTGTAGAACCGCCACTCCTGAATGCCAATGCCTGCTTGAAGATCGGCAGAGTTGCGGTCATTATTAATTGTCTGACAATTAAAACAATAACCTGATTTTGTTCATTTGAGGGGAGTCCCATGAAACTCAGAACCCTGACGGCTGCCATGCTGGTGTGCCAGTTGGCCCACTTTCCGTTGCTCGCCAACGCCCAGTCCGAAGCTGTCAAAGCCGAAGTGCTCGAATACGTTGAGCGCGCGCGTGCCCTAGCCGGAGAAGACCATGCCTTTGTCTTTGGCCAGTTGTGTGCCGGTCCCATCGAATTCAGTGGTGCCGAACCGGTGACCGGGGAGGTGCCGCGCGCCCTGCCATCCACCGACCCCGAGCGTGACTGGTATGCCGAACCGGCGCAGGTCTTTGATGATCTGTATTTCCTCGGCCAGACCGTTTTCTCGGCCTGGGCCCTGCGCACTTCAGACGGCATCATCCTTGTCGATGCCATCTTCGAGAACACCGTGGAAGCTGAAGTCATTGAGGGGCTGGAAAAACTCGGTATTGATCCGAAGGAGCTCAAGTACGTCATCATCAGTCATGGCCATGGTGATCATTCCGGTGGTGCCGGGGTGCTGCAGCAGTTTGGTGCCCGCGTCATCATGTCGGCGGCTGACTGGGACCTGTATGAAGCCACTGCACGCGAAACGGTGAAGGCCGCCCGCGATATCGTCGCCACTGATGGCATGCAGCTGACCCTCGGTGATCACACCGTGCAGATGTTTCTGACCCCGGGTCACACCCACGGCACCATCTCCACGCTGCTGCCGGTTCACGACAACGGTGAGGAGCACCTGGCTGCCGTGTGGGGCGGTACCCTGTTCAACTTCCGCGACAACCCGGATGATCCCCGCGATCTGCGCCTGCGTGACTATGCCCGCTCGGCAGCCTACTTCCAGGGCGTCACGGCCGGTGCCGGTGTCGACATCATCCTGTCAAACCATACCGCCTATGACGGCACAACGGTGAAACTGCCGGCCCTGTCCGAGCGTGATCCGAACGCGCGACACCCTTACGTGATCGGCAACGATGCCGTGAACCGATACGTGAAAGTGGCCGAGCAGTGTGCCCTGGGCGCACGCATTGCCGAAGCCTCGCAATAAACAGTCAGGAATAAGCCCATGTCTGCCTTCAAACACCTGTCACTTGTTCTGGTCCTCAGTAGCCTGGCCCCAGGTTTTGCTCAGGCCGCCAGCAACGAACTGCCGGCGGCCTGCGCCGCCCTAGCGGAACTCGACAGCCCGGGTTACCGGGTCGATGCCGCGCAGTGGGTCCCTGCCGGGGAAATCCCGGGGGGGGTTCCCGGCAGTACCGTCACGGTGCCGGATCATTGCCTGTTCCAGGTGGTGATTGATCCCCGTGAATCCGGCATGCCGGAACTCAGTTATGGCACCGGTATCGAGTTGCGCCTGCCGGCAGACTGGAACGGCCGTTTCCTGTTCCAGGGCGGTGGTGGTCTGAATGGCACGCTGAATGTCGCCACGGGCTCCGTACGCGGGGCGCCCTCGGCCCTGAATCGGGGCTTTGCTGTGGTCTCCACAGACGGAGGTCATCGCGGTCGTAACAACGTGGATGCCCGCTTTGGTGTTGACCAGCAGGCCAAGCTCGACTTTGCCTACCAGGCTGTCGAGAAAACCACCTACGAGGCCAAAGCGCTGATCAGTCGTTACTACGGGCGCGATCCGGATTATTCCTATTTTGTCGGTTGTTCCACCGGCGGGCGTGAAGCCATGCTAGTGGCGCAGCGTATGCCGCTGGAGTTTGATGGCGTGGTGTCCGGCAATGCCGCGTTCCACTTTGCCGGCCTGGTGGCCAACCAGATCTGGAGCCTGCAGACAGTGAATCGCATGGCCCCGCGTGATGATAACGGCAATCCGCTGTATTCGGAGGCCATCAGTCATGGACAGCTGGAGGCCATCAAGGCCAGGCTGCTGTCACGCTGTGATGCGCTCGACGGGCTCGCCGATGGCATGATCAATGATTTTCAGGCCTGTGATTTCACCCCCGCGGAGATGCAGTGCGGTACACCGGGTATCTCGGCAGAGCAGTGCCTGACCCCGGCGCAGGTGGGCGGACTTGAAGACATCTTCGGGGGTGCCCGCAACTCCCGTGGTGACGCTTTGTACGGCAAGTTTCACTATGACACCGGTATTGCCGGTTCCGCCTGGCGCGGCATGCACCTGGGCAACAACGCAGGCATGCCGGCCAATGCCATTCTCGGTGCCACCACCATGAAAGGGTATATCCTGACGCCACCGCAACCCGACCTGGATCCGCTGGCGTTCGACTTTGACCGCGACATGGCACTGACCGCGGAAACCGCCGCCATCAATGACGCAGTTGGCCTGTTGCACTCAACGTTTGCCAACCGTGGCGGCAAGTTCATCGGCTACCACGGCATGTCCGACCAGGGCATGTCGTCCGGGCGTATCATTGAGTGGTATGAGAATATCCTGCCGCGGTCCGAAGCAGGGCCGCAGGACTGGGCGCGACTCTACATGGTGCCCGGCATGACCCACTGCGGCGGCGGTGAATCCACCGATGCCTTCGACATGCTCACGGCCATTCAGGACTGGGTGGAGGAGGACAAGGCACCCGATCGCATCCTGGCGACCGGCGCAGCCTTCCCGGATGTGTCGCGTCCGCTGTGTCCGTACCCGCTGGTGGCCCGGTACAACGGCGGCGACCCGGATTCAGCCGACAGCTTCAGCTGTCAGCCGTAAACTGCCTTAGGGAAAGAATTCCGCGCCCGGCGGTGCACCGGCGGAACCCCAGCGCTCCGATGAATCCCAGTGCTCGTCGATTTTGCCGCTGACCGGATCCAGACGAAACACATCAAACCAGGTCATGTTATAGGTTTCTTCTGGCTGTTCCCGGTCGCGCACCTTGCGGGCCCACATCACTACCACCATGTCCCCTTCGGCAATGATGTCGATGATCGGAAAGTCCGAGGTTTCCTTGACCGGGCGCGGCGGTCTGGCAGCACCGATGGTTTCGATAAAACGATCACGCCCTGAACTCACGTTCGGGTTGTGCTGGATATAGCGTTCGGTCATGAAATCCGGTGCCTGCTCCATATGGCCGCCTTCATACACGATGCGCCAGAAGTCCCAGACAAACTTTTTCTTGCGGGCAATTTCCGGATCGTCACTTTCCAGCAAGGCCAGCTGGTCAGCTGCCGGCACCAGTGGAGCAATGACGGGTTTTACCTGGGCCAGGGAGAACAGGGGGGCCAGCAGCAGGATCATGGCAAGGAGAAGTCGGGACATCATGCACCTCGTTGGCGTTGTTGGTGTACAGGGCAGAGAGCAGGCATGGTACTGGCAAGGGGCGGGATTGCCAATTTCCGATGCTGTCCCGCAATGGGCTTGGTGCGCCGGCATGACAGGCGTGAGGAAATTGCTCTATAAAGAACCGGGGACACCTCAGTACAACACAACGGCACAACGCATAACACAAACAGGGATACACCACATGCAAACCTCTCGCCTTTCACTGCATCAGTTTCGATGCATTCCGTCCTGCTCATGCTCACCAGCCTGACCAGCGCCGGTCTGGTCTATGCCGCGGCCAGCCGCTCCGCCTATGACGACAACTACGCGCAGGATCGCGCCGAAATCGAAGACCTGCTGGGGCGCTACGCCTATGCGGCCGACTGGCAGGATGCCGAGATCTACCCGGCGCTGTTTACTGAAGACGGCGTACTGGACTGGGCCCGCGGTGTGGCCCGCGGCCGTGATGCCATTCATGAAGAGGTCATCGGCATGCGCACCGCCTTTGCGGCGCAGGAGGCCGAAGCGGCACCCCTGCGGCCGGCGCGCCTGCGTCACTTCATCACCAACCTAGTGCTGAAAGTGGATGGCGATACGACGGTGGGGACCGCGTTCTGGGTGGAATTCGATAACCGCAACGCAGAGCGTCTGGCTTACAGCGGCGCCTATGGCCACTCGGAAGACACCTATCGCAAGGTGGACGGGCAGTGGCTGTTTGCCAGCCGCAAGATCTTCAATGAAAACATGGCTGACCGCACGGCGCCGATGGTCAATCCGGCCTGGTAGGGATTACTGCCCCAGGTGGACGTTGAAGAAATCGCGGATCACGGCAAACGCCTCCTGCGATTCGGGCACCTCACTGTTATAGAAGAACCCATGAAACATGCCTTCCCACACATGCAGGTCTGTCTCGACCCCGTGCTTCACCAGCTGGCTGTGCGTATACACCGCGTTGCTCAGGTCGTAGCTGCGGGTGCCGGACAGGATCAGGGTGGGCGGAAACTGCGCCAGTATCTGCGGTGATTGTGTCGGCGCCACCCGCGGATCATCCAGCGCCACATCGGCAAAATAGCCGTCAGGACCACCCCCGATACCTACCGGGTTTTCCGGTGTGGCCATGACGCGGCCTTCGCCCAGGGGCATGGTGAAATACCCGGCATCGCCGCCAAAACCGTCACTGGTGGGCGCGGCGCCCGCGCACAGCACGCCGATGGCGCCAGGCAGGGGAATGCCTTCCTGTATGAACCAGGCCATGGCCTGGGCGGTGAGCATGCCGCCGGCGGAGCAGCCGTAAATGCCGATGTTTTCCGGAGCATAGTCCGCCAGTAATGCCGCATAGGCGGCAGCGACATCCTCACTGGCGGCCGGGAAACGGTGGTCTGGTCCCTGGCGGTAATCGAGACTGACCACCCTGATGCGGCCAATGCCGGCCACGGCCAGCGATTCCAGTTCGGCGCAGCCCAGCCAGCAGCCAGAAAAGCCGCCGCCATGCAGGTTGATCAGCACGCGGTTGCGGTTTTCAGGGGCGATGCCTGCTGCCGGTTCATACACGATGGCATGCACGCCGCCGACAGTGGTATCCGTTGCAGTAGCCGGATACAGCGTGCGCTGGCGGTCGAGATAGCCGGCAATCAGGGCCGGCACGCCGTCGATCATGCGGAACGATTCAGGATTGCGCAGGCCCAGCAGGTGCTCCACCAGGTACGCCTGGCCTGCCGGACTCATCAGTTCGGATACGGGAACGGTGATGGCGGGCATGTGTACCGTGCCGTCGGCATCGATGGGCATGGGGGCGCTGGGCTGGGCCTTGAGCAGGGTGGCCAGCAGAAGCGTTGCCGAAAACGTGAGACATGGCGCTTTTAAAGGGTGGCAGGGCACTGCCTTGGTCTTTCCTGTCATGGCCGGTCTTCCAGTGGTCACCTGTGTTGCGGGGCAAAGTACCCTGCTGTGAAATCCAATGCAAGGCAGTTACAATCGAGCGAGCTGCCCCGGTACGCATCAGCACAAAACAAGAACAGCGGTCGTCAGCGAGAGGCAGTGATAGGGAATGAGAGGGGAAGTAATAAGGGGAGTAAGCATCATGCGTCGCCTACCCGGTTTGTTTCTGGCCATGTCCTGCAGCACCGCCTTGCTGGCGGCGCAGGAACCGCCGGTACCCGTTGGTATCGTGTCGTCGCCATGCCCGCCCCCTGTCGCCATGCCGGCCAGCGTCCGTGAACAGCTCACCACCATGCTCATCGAACCGCGGCCTGATCCGGGTGCGCAGCCGGTCATCGTAAACCCCGACGACAATCCCGAATTCGGCGAATATCTTGCCGCCATCAATGGCAACGCGATCCAGGACTGGCCGCGGCTGTGCCGCTTCCGGGCGGCCAACGATGACCTGATCAATCGCGGCGTACAACCCGGGGTCGTGTTCATGGGCGATTCCATCACGGAAAACTGGCTGCTGGGTGATCCCGATTTGTTTGACGACAACTTCGTCAACCGCGGCATCAGTGCCCAGACCACGCCGCACATTCTGCTGCGCTTTCGCAACGATGTCATCGACCTGCAGCCCCGCATCGTGCACATCCTTGCCGGCACCAACGATGTGGCGGGCAATACCGGCCCGACCCGGCCGCAGGATTTCAAAAACAACATCATGTCCATGGTGGAACTGGCGCGTGCCAGTGGCATTGCCGTGATTCTCGGCAGCATTCCGCCGGCCAACCGGTTTTACTGGTCACCTGACATGCGGCCGGCAGCGCGCATTCGTGAGCTCAACACGTGGCTGCAGCAGTACGCGGCGGACCATGGGTTGGCCTATATCGATTATTACGGCGCCCTGGCCGGCCCCGACGGTGAGCTGCGCCCGACACTGGGCAATGACGGCGTGCACCCGAACCGCGCCGGTTACGTGATCATGCGGCAGTTGCTGGAAGCGCAGCTCGCGGCCCTGGTCAATTAAGCGGTAATCATTCAGGCTTTTCGAGAGCGAGGAAGACCCCATGATTTTAAGACGTTGTGCTTTGCTGCTGGTGCTGGCCGGCGTGTCGATTTCTGCGCTGGCGGCGGAAGCCGGGTTGCGTGTGGGAGCGGCGAAAGTCGATATCACCCCGGCCCCGGCAGACCTGCCCGAGCTTTACCGAGGCATCAATGATCGCGTGTATGCGCGCGCCATCGTCATCGACAACAGCGATGAGCGGGCGGCACTGGTCACGCTCGACATGGGGGGGATTCCGACCCCGCTGTGGGAAACCGTTGCCGGTCGTGCGGCCAGTGAGCTCAATATTCCCCGCGAACACGTCATGCTCACCGCTACTCATACTCACAGTGTGCCGCGCCAGGCCAGCGCCAGCCTGCCTGACCGGGTCATGCAGGCGATCGCGGAGGCAGCCGCCAATCTGCAGCCGGCACAGATGGCCTGGGGCACGGGGGAGTCGTACATCAATATCAACCGCACGATGATCAATCCCGACACAGGGCTCTGGGACGAAGGCCCGAACTATGACGGGCCGTCCGACAAGACGGTCGCCGTGGTAAGTTTCAACACGCCCGCCGGCGAGCCCATCGCCGTGTATTACAACTATGCCGTGCACGGGGTCATCGCCGGCCAGCTCGACGAGGTCAGTGGCGATATTCCCGGCGCATCTTCACGTTATATCGAGGAGTCGCTGGGTGATGATGTGGTGGCGGTGTGGTCCCTGGGTGCAGCCGGTGACCAGAACCCGATTTTTTTCCAGCAAACCTATGACCTGCGCCAGATCCGTATCGATGATTTCGAAGCCCGTGGCGAGGATATCAGCAACACCATGCTGCCCGGCGGCATGGGGCTGGATCGTGACAATCCCGAGGTGGCGAAACTGATGGAGCAGCAGCGCCGCATGCTCGACACCATGGGCCAGATGCTCGGCGAGGAAGTTCTGTATGTCATGCGCGCCGGCCTGGAACGGCCCCTGGACAGCGCGGTCATCAGTGGCCGCCAGCAAATGGTCACCTGCCCCGGCAGGCGGCGCACGGACAGCGGCCGGGAAGGTTACCCGGGCACCTACGTGCCGGGCGATGATGTCAATCTTCTCCTGGGTGTCCTGCGCATTGGCGATGTCTATCTGGGCGCCGTGAATGCAGAAATTTTCAACCTGATCGCGCAGCGGCTGAAAGCAGAGTCCGTGCACAAGCACACCATGATGGTGACCCTGACCAACGGCACCGCTAATTCCGGTTACGTGCCGCACGACGGTGCCTTTGGATACAACACCTTTGAAGTGCTGTCCTCGCGGCTGCAGCCGGGCTGTGCTGAAAACGCTATCGTCAACGGCCTGCTCGACCTGATGGCCAGCGTGGACTGAGCGATAGTGTTGCAGGCCTGCCAACCCACCAGGCGTTGTCTTGCCGGCTGGGCCCATATCCTGCCGGCGTTGCTGCTGTTGCTCAACACGACCACGATGGCCCAGGACAACAACCGGGACGATGTCTATGTCACAGGCATGTTCAACTGGATTCACAGCACCGGTGATGCCGAGCTGGCTTTTGCGTTTTACCGCCAGGTCTTTGGCATGGCGCTTGCCCACTCAACCTTTGCCGGCGCCGCTGCCGCCAACACACCGCCGCCGGCCATTCGGCCTGAAGCCCAGGCCGGTTCCGATGACCTGGTGTGGGACCTGACCAATACCCACGGCTCCCGTTTTCGCACGGTATTCATAGAGGCTGAGAATCTGTCCTACGGCCTGGAGTTGTCCGAGTTTTTCGATATCGCCCGCAGCAACCGCCCGGCCAATCCCTGGGATCCCGGCAGCTCTGTCCTGATTCTTGGCGTGCGTGACCTGGATGACATCGTCACGCGCCTGCGCGCCTTTGGCGCCCCGGTGGTTTCCCGGGGAGGTGTGCCTGCGACACATGATGATGGTCGAAGCATCCTGGTGCGCGATCCCGATGGGTACCTGGTCGAGGTCAGGCAGGCCCCGGATGAAGCCATTGCGGCGGCCGGTGAAGGGGCTGTGATCAACAGCATGATTCGTATCAGCGTCACTGACATGGCACAGACACTGGCGTTTTACGAGGACATGCTGGGGTTCAGGGTGGACAGTACCCGCCAGGTGCAGGGCGATGCACTGGCCGTCTTCGGGTTGGTTGAAGGGGCAGCGACCGAGACCCGGGCCACCATTAGGGGCACGGACATCAGCGTGTTGTTTACGCAGTACTCGCTGCCAGCCGATGTCCCGGTTCATGCCTACGACTGGGCTTTACAGGATGTGGGCTCACCGCAATTCCAGCTGGCCGTGAGAAACCTGGATGCGCTGCTGGCAGAAACGTCAGCCAGGGGCTATGACTTTCTCAGTGTCGATAACAAACCAATTCCGCGGGCGTTTGGCCGCTTTGTGTTTGTGAAGGATCCGGACACGGTGCTGGTCGAATTTGTGGAACCAGCGGGAGAATGAGAAGCGAAAAAGGGAAGAAGGGAAGAAGGAATAAAGAGAAAAGGGAATAAGGGGGTAGGCCGGAAGAGGCACGCAGTGCCGTCATCCGGCAACTTCGATGCGCATTTCGAAGTAAGAATAAAAGGATAAAAAGACTGCAGCGTCTAATAAATCCTAGTCGAAGTTTTTCATGTCCAGTGACCACTGGTCATCGGTGCACAGCACACAGTCGTCACCCACAAACCATTTCGCCGCTGCCGGGTCGCCACGCAGCTGCCACTGCAGCCACTTGACCGCCACCTGGGCCGCCTCACCACCGTTGTCCTCGAACTGGGTGCCGCCATGGCCCACCGGCAGGTTGGCCACCGCCACTGGCACATGATTGATGCGGGCGTAGTCATCCATCCCGTTGTCGTAGGCCATATCCGTTTTGCCTCCGAGAATGTAGAGGACCGGTGTATGGAAATCGTTGAGCAGGTCCTTGGTGGTAGCAATGGCAGCCAGGGCGGCCTGGGGAGGCGCACCGCTCGTGTCTGTGGCCACGCCGGTATTGTGCAGCACCAGGGTATCCACCCGGGGGTCACCGCCCATCTGGATGGCTTCCAGGCCGCCACAACTGGATCCGGACACGGCAATCTGGTCACCATCGATGCGGTTGTAATAGGGGCTGCCTTCCCGGGCGTTTTCGTGCAGGGCCCAGTCGATAGCGTCTCTCAGGTCTTCGGCCAGTGTGCTGCGCGGCGCTTGGCCTTCAGGCAGTGTGTCACGTTCATGGGCGCCAGGGCCGCTGTAAATACGGCCGTTGGCAATGACCAGGTAACCGTGGGATGCCAGTTCCAGCAGGTGAAAGCGCATGCTGGCACCATCGGTGGAGCACCCCCCATTGCCCCAGGCCACCATCCCCAGTTTTTGCTTGCCCATGGCCGCCAGGTTCTGTGGCCGGTAAATGACGTGATCTGCCAGTGAGCTCACTTCTTCTTTCATGGCCGGGTAGGGGCCAGTGCCGATATTGTCCGGTTGCCTGTCCCGCGCCGCATCGGGCTGAGCGCTGACATCCTGGAGGCAGGTAAAAGCCAGCAGCGTGGCCAGCAGGCTCGTGGTGGAAACCTGTCCCTGAAATCGTGTCATGGGTGTCCCCTCTTGTTTTGTGTAGGTCGGAAGAGGCACGTAGTGCCGTCATCCGACGGCTTCGACACACAGATCGATAAAGCGATAGAAAGGATAACAGGACTGCGGCATCGCCTTTGTGGGGATGCCGCAGCCCTTGATAAAGCCTAGTCGAAGTTTTTCGTTTCCAGGGTCCATTCGTCATCGGTGCACAACACGCAGTCGTCACCGACAAACCACTTCGCCGCTTCCTGGTCGCCTCGCAGCTGCCATTCCAGCCAGTGCACCGCGACCTGGGCAGCTTGTCCGCCGTTCTCCTCGAAGTAGGTACCCCCGTGGCCCACATCCAGATTGGCCACCGCCGCCGGGACGTGGTTGATGCGGGCGTAATCGTCCATGCCGTTGACGTAGGCGATATCGGATTCACCACCGAGGATGTAGATCACCGGGGTATGGAAATCCTCAAGCAGGTCCTTGGTGGCTGCCATGGCAGCAATGGCCGGTGCGCCGCTGTTGTCGATGACGACACCGGTATTGTGCAGCACGAGCGTATCCACACGCGGGTCACCACCGGCCTGCACGGCTTCCAGACCGCCGCAGCTGAAACCGGACATGGCAATCATGTCCGGATCGATACGACCGTAATACGGGCTGCCTACACGCGCGTTCTCGACCATGGCCCAGTCAACGGCTGCCGTGAGCTGCTGGTAAACCGTGCGCTGCGGTTGCTGGCCTTCAGGCACCGGTTCACGTTCATGGGCGCCGGGACCGGAATAGATACGGCCGCTGGCGATGACCAGGTAGCCGTGGGATGCCAGTTCCAGCAGGTGGAAGCGGGTGCTGGCGCCGTCGGTGGAGCAGCCGCCGTTGCCCCAGGCCACCACGCCCAGTTTGGTATTGCCCATGGCAGCGATGTTCTGCGGGCGGTAGATGACGTGGTCCGGTAGTGTGTTCACTTCCTCTTTCATGGCCGGCCAGGCGCCGGTGCCGACATTATCGGGCATGTTGGCGGTGCCGTTATCGGGCTGGGCGCTGGCCAGGTTGATGCCGGCAAAGGCCATCAGGATGGTCAGCACACGCGTGATGGAAAACTGTCCCTGGAAAGTGGTCATTGGCCTCTCCTTTCGATCTCTGCTCGTGTGTGTTCTTGTTATTCTGCCAGTGGTGCGGAATCCGGCAGCCGGTCCCGGATTGTCTGTCCGGGGTCTGCAGGTGTCAACTCAGGGGTGGCGATAAATCGGGTGGCAGCCCGGTCAAGTCTGTGTAAGGGCCTGAAATGACAGGACCTGCGGGATTGAAATTGGCCGCTAAATTGTTAACAATCGTGGCGAATGCAGGTATTTGCACCCGTGTGCAACCGTCTTCACGCAAGCCTATAAGAATAATGAAAACCGCTGCGCCGTTGTGTTGCAGCCTGCCTGCCACATCAAGGGGATCCTATGTCACGCTTCAGTTTTCACCTGTTTGTCCTCGGTCTCTTCATGGGGGCTACCGGCCTGGCCCAGGGGCAGCCGGTCAACGGCGAACTGCAGCCGCCCGGTTTTGTCGGTGCACCCGCCGGCAACGGCGCCTACCCGGCGGTGGCGCAGTCACGCGCTGACCTGCGCACCCACACACTCTACCGGCCGGTTACGCTGCCGGGCGCACCGATGCCTGTGCTGCTGTGGGGAAATGGCGGTTGCAGTGACAACGGTCTCGGGCACAGTTATTTCCTGCGCGAAGTCGCTTCCCACGGTTACCTGGTCGTGGCCCTGGGGTATGCCACCAGTGAAAGACCGCTGGAAGGTGACCGGCCTGCCGCGCCACCACCCGCACCGCCGGCCAATGCTGCGCCCCCGACACCGGGCGTGGATGCGACCACGGTTGAGCAGCACTACACCGCGATGGACTGGCTGGCACAGCGCAATGGCGATCCCCTCGATGAGCTGTTCGGCCATGCCGACCTGACCCGCATGGCGGTTGCCGGACATAGCTGTGGCGGCTTGCAGGCGATCAAGACCGCGGCCGATCCCCGCATCAGCACGGCGATGATCTTCGACAGTGGTATCTACAATACCGGTTACCGTGGTGTCAGCGGCATCAACGTGTCAAAAGATGAACTCAATAACCTGCATGGCCCGATTGCCTACATCACCGGCGGGCCGTCCGATATCGCTCATGTCAATTCCGTCGATGATGTGTCGCGGATCAATCACGTGCCGGTGTTTTTCAGCTGGCTGCCGGTCGGCCATGGCGGCACCTTCTGGAAAGCGGCTGACGGTGCGCAGTGGGCGGAGTTTGCCGTGCACTGGCTGGACTGGCAGTTCAAGGGAGATCGCGAGGCGGGCAGTTGGTTCCTCGGTGCTGACTGCGGTCTGTGCGAGGACGCCGAATGGACTGTCGAGCGTTACATCGAACCCTGATGCCGGGACGCGGAGCGATCATGCTGAACATTACACGCCTGCGGTCCGTTCTTTGCCTGTTCCTGCTGGGGGTTGCCCTGCATGCCGCGGCCCAGGATACGCCTGCCTTTGAGCGCTCCTCGCTGTATGTCCCGGTCCGGGACGGTACCCGCCTGGCCATGAATGTCTATCGCCCGGTGCGCAATGGCCAGGTGATTGACGCGCCACTGCCGGTCATCTTTGTGTTTACGCCATACCGGGCACGGTATCGCAATGCCGACGGCGACATTGTCGAGCTGACCCAGGGCAACATGGGCATCCATGAGCTGCTGGCCTCAGGCTATGTCATTGCCCAGGCCGATGTGCGTGGCAAGGGTGCCTCCTTCGGTGCCCGTCGCGGTTTCCAGGACCGGACTGAAGCCAACGATGGTTATGACCTGGTGCAGTGGCTGGCCGGCCAGCCCTGGTCCAATGGCATTGTCGGCATGGTGGGGTGTTCCTATGTCGGCGGTACGACGGTGCATGTTGCCAGTACGCAGCCGCCGGCACTGAAAGCCATCTTTACCGGTGCCACGGATCTCGACAAGTTTGATTTCGTACGCCGCGGCGGCATTACGGCCCAGTTCAATACGCGCCCGGACGAACCGCTAAGTGATGACCTGATGAGTGTGCCGGTGGATGCCGACACCGATGGCAGCCTGCTGCGGGAAGCGGTGGCCCAGCATGCCGGCAATACGCCGATGGCACCACTGTGGTACGGCATGCCGTTTCGTGACAGTTACTCCCCGCTCACCGACAGCCGGTTCTGGGAAGAGGTCGGCCCCTATCCCTATCTGGATGCCATCAAGGCTTCCGGTATTGCCACCTATGTCTGGAGCAACCTTCAGGACGAGCCGACGTCGCAGGTCATCCTGCTGGCACAGAACCTGGGCAGTCGCCTGCTGGTGGGGCCGGGCAGCCACTGCCAACCGCCCCCGGATTTCGACCTGGGCGGGGAAGTGCTCAGTTTCATGGACTACCATCTGAAAGGCATCGACAACGGTTTTGCAGATAAGCCGCGCACTACCCTGTGGGTGGAAAACGCCCCCGAGGGTCAGCACTGGAAACGCGGTGACTTCCTGCCCGGTGATGAGGCCACGACAGAGCCCTGGTATTTCAGCGACCGCAACACCCAGCCGGACGATCCGGCCAACAACGGGGGCTTGCTGGCCAAACCGGCAGCCAGCGCGAGCCAGTCGTTTACCGTCAATTACGCTGTTGGCGCTGGCGAGTATTTCTCGTTCTGGGCCGAACCGCAGGACGCCAACGGGCTGACCTATTCCACCGCGGCCTTGGCGCAGGACGTTCACCTGGAAGGCTACCCGGTGGCCCATCTGGCGCTGGCCGCCGATCGTGAGGATGTGAATGTCTTTGTCTATCTCGAGGAAGTGGATGCCGCTGGTCAGGTGACCATGTTATCCATGGGACGCCTGGCGGCATCCTACCGGGCGTTGAGTGAACCACCCTATGACATGCTGGGGCTACCGTATCATTCCGGTCACGAAGCGGATCACCAGCCGCTGGTGCCCGGTGAAACCGTCTCCATGGCTATTGCTCTGATGCCGGTATCGCGGATCATTCCTGCAGGACATCGCCTGCGCATGACTGTTGCCGGCGCTGATGCGCGTCAGCGCAACCTGGCAGACATTCGGGAAACCCCGGCGCCGGTCCTGACGCTGCAGCTGGGGGGTGAGCAGGGCTCACGGATACATCTGCCCGTACTGGAATAGGGCGGCGGCTTGACTTGTCTGGGTGTAGTAGCGCAACATTGTTAACAATATTGTGAACAATTAACAGGGCGAAGAGGTGGCGCGTCCGGGCGCTGGACCTGAGTGGCAACGCCGGGTGCAGCAGCATGTAACCATTAACCGGGACCATGCCCGCAGGGCGGGGTGCCGTTTCAGCGGAAGAATAAAAACATCAAGCAGCCTGACGGGCGGTCAGTTTTCAGATATGCAGTTTTTCACTCATCTCGAGCAGGGAATCCAGACCGTCCTTGATATGGGCGCGCATGGCTTTTTCAGCGCCCGCCACATCGCCGGCGACAATCGCCCGGGTGATGACCTTGTGATCGGCGTTGGCGTGGTCAATGCGCTGCGCACTGTAGAAGCTGGCAAACAACAAGCGGTAGACCGGTACGGACAGCTGGGTCAGAAACTGCGCGGCATACTGGTTACCCGAGCCCTTGATGATCTGGGCATGCCACTCGTCATTGAGCTTGGCAAAGCGGCGGTGGTTGCCGGTATTTTCCAGGGCGTCCATTTCATCCTGCAGGGCCTGCAGTTTCTTTTTCATGCGGGGTTTGTCGGCAGCGGCAAATTCAGCGGCCAGCAAGCCTTCCAGGGCCATGCGGGCCATGTAGATCTGGCTGACTTCTTCCATGGATAACTGGCGCACCGAAGCACCCCGGAACTCCTCGATGGTCACCAGGCCTTCGGTTTCCATGCGCTTGAGCGCTTCACGCACCTTGCTGCGGCTGGCACTGGTTTCGCGCACGATGTCGGCTTCCACCAGGCGCTGGCCGGGGACGACATGGCCGTGACGAATTTTTTCACGCAGTATGCGAACAACATCGGACGTGGTGACGGTTTTCTTTTTTGCTGCCGGCCTACTGCCGGCGGCTTTGGTTTGAGCGTTTTGGGGCATTCAGGACTTTCCTTAGCTGTTGTCCGCACAACTGTTCAGACAATCGGCCAGACAACTGGCCGTATCATTGGCCTGGCAAAGGCCCTGGCAACAGGATTTTTTCACAGAACAGTATGATGCACCAATTATCGCCTGATAAGCCTTTACATGACAGTGTTGCGATTATCTGCACCGGTGACATCGTGCTCGATGAACCGGCGCCTGAATACTGGCTGGAAGGGATCGTCCCGGCCTTCCGTCGCGCGGATCTGGTCATTGGCCACCTTGAGGTGCCGCATACCCGTCGACAATCAGAATTGCCCGGCGATGTGCCGGCCCCCGGCGCTGATCCCGATAACCTGGCGGCGCTGAAAAGCGCCGGTTTTGCCGCCATGACCCTGGCGGGCAATCACATCGCGGACTGTGGCCCCGGCGGCATCACAGACACGATCGATGCGCTCGAGAATCTGGGCATCGCCTGCTGCGGTGCCGGCCCTCACCTGGCGCAGGCCCGCCAGCCGGCCTTGCTGGGTGTCGGTGAGCGGACCGTGGCCGTGCTGAGTTACAACTGCGTGGGTCCTAAAAATGGCTGGGCTACCGCTGAACGGGCGGGTTGTGCCTTTCTGCCCGTGGCGACCGCTAACGGCGAACCGGTGGCGCCGGCACAGACATTTACCCATGCCGAGCCGCAGGCGCAGGCAATACTGGTCGAGGACATTGCCGCTGCGAAGGAAAAGGCCGGGCTGGTGATCGTTGCCCTGCACAAGGGCAGGGTGCATACGCCCGCCGTGGTCGAAGACTACGAGCGGGAACTGGCCCGGGCCGCCATAGATGCCGGTGCCGATGTGGTGATTTCCCATCATGCCCATATCGTGCGCGGCATTGAGTTCTACCGTGGCAAACCGGTGTTCCATGGTCTCGGCAATGGCTGCGTGGTGACACGGGCGCTCAGCCCCGACCAGGAGCATCCGGCGCGTGCGGCCTGGGCGGAAAAGCGCAAGGCCTTGTTCGGGTTTGAACCGGACCCCGATTTCTTTCTGGCGCCGTTTCACCCCGAGGCAGTGCAGGCGTTTATGGCCCGCATCCTCTGGCACGGGGACGATAGCGTGGAAATCGGTATCATCCCGGTACAGGTGGATGCCCCAGGCAAGCCGCGACTGGCAAACCGCGAGGAAAGTGACCGCATCAGTGCCTACGTGGAGCAGATTACCCGGCAGGCCGGGCTGGCCGCCATCAGCCTGGGTCAGAATGCAGACATGATGACCATCACCCCTAACCCAATGAGCGGGATGAAAACGGCATGAATGAGCCGCAGACAACACAAGGCAGGGCATACCGGGTTCTCGTGATCGTGGCGGGATTTGCCTTGCTGGCCGCGATGGCCATCGATGTGGTTGCCGTGATCGGCCGTGCCACGCGCATCCCCCTGCTGGGATCCATTGAAATGGTCCAGGTGGTTGTGGGCATATCCGGTGTGCTTGGCATGTTGGTCGCTACCCTGCATCAGCGTCATGCCAAGGTGCTGATCCTGTTCAACCGTCTCAAACCGGCCAGTGCCGACCGGCTCGGGCGTTTCAACGCGCTGATGGGCGCACTGTTTTTCCTGGCGCTGCTGCTTGGCTCGGTCTGGCTCATGGCGGATTTGTGGCACAGTTATGAAGAAAGTGAACTCTGGCGCATTCCCTACCGACCCTTGCGTCTGCTGATTTGCGGCGCCCTGTTGTCCGTCAGCGGGCTGTTTCTGTGGCAGGCGGTGATGGGGAGTAAATCATGATGGCGACCCCCGGTACCGGCCTGCTGGGCGTCCTGGCCCTGTTCCTGTTATTGCTGACCGGCATGCCGATTGGCTGCGCCCTGGGCCTGGTAGGCCTGGTAGGCATGACGTTGGTGACAGGCATGGAGCCGGCACTGGTGAAATCCGGCGTGATCGTCATTGAAACGCTGACCCGCTACGAACTCGGCACACTGCCACTGTTTCTGCTCATGGCGCACCTGTGTTTTTCCTCCAACGCTAGCCGCGACCTGTTTGATGCTGCCGCGCGCTGCATCGGTCACCGTCGTGGTGGTCTGGCGCAGGCCTCGGTGGCCGGGTGCGCCGGCTTCGGTGCGATCAATGGCTCCAGCCTGGCGACGGCAGCCACTATCGGCCTGGTAGCGGTGCCGGAGATGCGCCGTCATGGTTATTCCGACCAGCTCGCCACGGGTGTGGTCGCCGCCGGCGGCACGCTGGGGCAGATGATTCCGCCGTCAGGCACGCTGATCGTGTTCGGCATTATTGCCGAGCAGTCCATCGGCACCCTGTTTACCGCCGCCATCATTCCGGGCCTGACCCAGATGGCGCTGTACCTGGTGGTCATCAACCTGCTGGTGCGCTGGCGACCGTCGCTGGCACCGCAGACCGAAAAGGCCAGCTGGACGGCACGCAAGGAAGCCCTGTTGAAAGTGGCCGATATCCTGTTGCTGGTACTCATGGTGATCGGCGGTATCGTCATGGGCTGGTTCACCCCGAGTGAAGCAGCCTCCATGGGCGCTGCCGGTGCGCTGTTGATCTGTTTCTGGCGCAGGCGCCTGTCCTGGCCGATGCTGTATCAGGCGCTGGAAGATACCCTGAAAACCAGCGGCATGATTTACACCGTGGTGATCGGCACCCTGATTTTTTCCGTCTTCATCAGTATCACCGGACTGACGGATGCGGCCGGTAACCTGATCGCCGAGATGGGCAGCGGCCAGGTCACGACTGTGCTGCTGATGGCGCTTTTCCTGTTGTTGCTCGGTTCCGTGCTCGACGGCCTGGCGCTGATGCTGCTGGCGACACCGATCCTGTTGCCGGTCATTACCTCGTTGGGCCTGTCGCCGATCTGGTTCGGCATTTTCCTGGTACGTGCCACCGAGATTGGCTTCATTCACCCGCCCATGGGTATGAATCTGTATGTCATCCAGGGCGTGGCCCGCGATGTCAGTCTGGGGCAGATATTCCGCGGCGTGCTGCCGTTCCTGGGCGCTGACTTCGTGCATCTGCTGCTGATCATCCTGTTTCCGGCCATCGCACTGGCCCTGCCGGGGTGGTTGGCATGATCACAGCATTGGAAGCCCTACTCGACAACATTCTTGCCGATCCGCTGGCCGGTATGAGCGCCGATGAGGGGGCGATCGGCTATGTCGGACTGGACATTCCACTGGAAATCCTGCTGGCCAGTGAACGCCGCTACGCCCATCTGCCCTGGCAGAAGGGGCGCAAAACGCCAGATGCCGACAAGTGGCTGGAAAGCAGCTTTCCGGGCTGGGCACGCTCCATGCTGCAGGACTGGATGGCAGGGCGGTTTGATGTTTTCGACACCGTGATTTTCAGTCGTGGCGATGATGCGGTCCAGCGCCTTTATTACTACCTCTGTGAACTGCAGCGGCGCGGGGTGGTCAGTGGCCCGCGGCCGGTGATGTATGACGTGGCACGGATTCCCCGTCCCAGCTCGGTACTGCATACGCGACAGGCCATTCGACACCTGGCGCAGATGCTGGATATCGATGAAGCCGCGCTGGCCCCGGCCATCGATGCCGCGAACATCCGCCGCAGCCTTTACGGCATGCTGGATGTCTCGCGCACCGCCTCCGGACGCCTGCTGGAAAATATTGTGCGGGCGAGCCTGTTTCGTGATCTTGCGGATGAACTCAGCGGCCTGGCATTTCCGGCCAGCGAGCATGGGCGACGCCTGCTGCTGGCAGGTTCGGTGCCACCGGATGACAGTTTTCACGTGGCCGCCGAGGCCGCCGGCTGGAACGTGGTGGGTGAATCCCACCAGCGCACGCCGGGGCGCTTCGGCCCCCCCATAGAGGTGGGCGATGCAGACCCGGTGATGGCCATGGCTGAGCAATACAACAGCTGCCCGTTGGGCCCGCGTGCGTTCAGCGACCGTGCCTCACGACTGGCAACTGATATGAAGCGCTGCCAGGCTGACGCCGTTGTGTTATGGCTGACCGAGGATGATGAAGCCCTGGCCTGGCACGTTACCGGCCAGCGCCGGGTGTTGGCCGACAGCCACCTGCCGCACCTGGTCATGACCCGCAGACGTTGGGATGGCGCCGATGACAGCGTGGCTGAAATGCGCGACTTCCTGATGGAGCACAACATATGAGTTTACTGGCAGGTATCAAGGTAACGGCGGTCGCCATGGCCGCAGAGCGGCCTTTGCTGCGCTACCTGGCGTCGCTGGGTGCCACGATCGTGCCGGCGCCGGATGCCCCCGCGGGCCTGAAGGATATTGTGATTCTGGTGGATGGTATCGGCAGTCGCCAACTGGCCGGGCAGGGCTGGTCGCGCGACCTGATCCAGCAGGCCAACCCGGCACTCGTGCACGTGTCGGTGTCGCCGTTCGGCAGTCACGGCCCTGGTTCCGACCGGCTGGGCAGTGAACTGGTGGCCTCGGCCATGAGCGGCACCCTGCGCCTGACCGGCGATCCGGACCGGCCGCCGGTGAAGGAAGCGCTCGATGCCTGTACGTTTCATGCCGACATGGTGGCCGCCGCCGGTGCCATGACCGCCTTCTTTGACAGTCAGCGCACGGGCCTGGGCCAGCACGTGGATGTGTCGATCCAGGAAGTGGCGTTCAACCGCAACGTCAGCAGCATCCTGGCCTGGCAGTTCGATCGGCGCAAGCTCACCCGCTCGGGGGGCAAGCTCAGTTATAACAAGGTGGCGGTGCGCTGCATCTGGGCCCTGAAGGACGGTTGGTGTTTCCATTCCCTGATGACCGGTCGCTTCGGCGCGCCGGCCAACCAGGGGCTGTCCGACTGGATGGATGAAGTGGGTGTGGCCAATCCCATGCAGGGCGTGGACTGGCTCAGCTACAACCGTTCCACCTTGCCGGCGCAAACCCGCAGTGAGTGGGAAGCGGCCATGGCCGAATTTTTCCTGACCCGCACCAAGGCCCAGATTGCCCTTGAGGGCAAGCGCCGCGGCATCAACGCCTGCGTGGTGAGAGAGCCTGCGCAAGTACTGGAAGATCCCCACCTGGCCGCCCGTGAATTCTGGCAGGAAGACAATGGCCTGAAGATGCCGGCCCGGTTTGCCCGCGTCACGGCAGGCGCAGGAACAGCACCGGCACAGGTCGAACGCGGCGAACGGCCCGGGCCGTTGTCGGGCGTGCGCGTACTCGATTTTTCCTGGGCCCTGGTCGGCTCGATTACCACCAAGACCCTGGGCGACCTCGGCGCAGAAGTGATCAAGGTGGAAAGCCGCACCCGGCCCTGCCTGTCTCGCCTGGATGTGCAGGTATCGGCCTCCAGCGCGACAAGTTTTGACGACAAACCCTGGTTTGCCCATCTCAACAGTTCCAAGCTCAGCCTGTCGCTGGACATGAAAAAACCGGAAGCCATGGACATTCTCGGACCGCTGATTGCATGGGCCGATATCGTGGTGGAAAACTTTTCACCCGGCACCATGGCCAAGCTCGGCCTGGATTACGCCAGCCTGATTAAACGCAATCCCGATATCGTCATGGTCTCTGGCAGTGTCTATGGCCAGACCGGCCCGATGGCGCCGGAGTGGGGTGTGGACGGGACCGGTGGTGCCCTGTCGGGACGCACTTTTCTCACCGGCTGGCCGGATCGTGATCCGGTGATTCCCGGTTCGGTACCGTACGGCGATGTTATCGTCCCCTTTGTCATGGCAGCCACCGCCAGCGCTGCGCTGGCCCAGCGTAGCAGGCAGGGTGGGGGAGCCCATATCGATGCCGCCATGTACGAGATCTGTGTGCAGCAGATGTATGACGCCTTTGTGCAGACCCAGACCGGCACGCCACCCACCCGGCAGGGCAACAACGATGCCCACTGGTACCGCCAGGACCTGTGGCCGGCCCGCGGCGATGATCGCTGGGTGGCCGTGAGTATTGCCGATGAAGAACAGTGGCAGCAGTTGTGCGACCTGGCTGGTGGTGACGATATCGCGGCGTGGACCGCAAGCCAGCAGGATGCCGATGTCATGGCTATCCTGCAGGAGGCCGGCATTGCCGCCGGCGTGGTACAGGATATCGAGGACGTGGTGGAACACGATGCCTCACTGGCCGCCCGCGGAGCGCTGGTAGACCTGCCGCATACCGTGCTCGGCAATTTCGGACACGTGCGCACCCCCATCGATTTTTCAGCGACGCCGACACAGCCCTTCCGTGCCCCCGGCATGGGTGAACATAACGAGGCGGTCGCCGTGAACATGGCCGGCCTGAGCGAAGCGCGTTTTGCCGAGCTGACCGACCTGGGAGTATTCCAGTGAGCACACCGACATCCCCTTCAGCAACTGCAGCACCTGCTGCAACTACCGGACAACGCAGCCGCAAGGACCTGGCCTGTACCGCCGAGGCCACGGCCTTTCAGAAGGCCTATGGCAAGGACCTGAAAAAACGTGTGGTTGAGGACGGCGAGCATTTCGTGCTGGCCCAGGCTGATACCCCCCATGAAATTTTCCACGCCATGGATATCCCGCTGGTCAGCAACCAGTGGTGGTCGGCGTATATCTCGGCCAAGCAGCTGTCGACAAAATATTTTGATGCCATGGTCGAACGCGGCTATCCGGAAAACAGCTGCAAGTACTGCTCGCTCGGCCTGGCCTGTACGCTTGCGGGTGATCCGGAAACAGCCCCCTGGGGCGGCCTGCCGACCCCGGCGGTACTGGTGGCGCGGCTGACCTGCGACTGCATCCAGCAGGTATTCACACAGTGGGCGCAGGCGCTGGGCACGGAGTTTTTCGCCATGGAAGCGCCGGCCTGGCATGACAAGGATCCGCAGTGGTATGCCCACTCCCGCACACAGTGGGAAGAGGTCTACCAGCGAGATCGTATTGACCTGATGGTGGCGGAAATCGAGGCACTCATTGACGTGCTGGAACGCCGCACGCAGCGCAAGTTCGATATGGACGCTTTTGTCGAGCTGATGGAAAAGATCAACGAACAGGAAGGCTATATCGCCGAAGCTGCCCACATGATCGGTGAGGCCCGGCCATGCCCGGTCTCCATTGCCGACCAGATGCCCAACACCATGATCCCGCAATGGCATCGCGGTTCCGACTGGGCCGTGGCCCACGCCAAAAAATTCCGTGATGAAGTGGCGGCACGGGTCGAGCAGGGTGTCGGCGTGGCAACCAACGAACGCCTGCGCCTGATGTGGATCGGTGCCGGTGTCTGGCACGATCCCGGTTTCTACCAGGCCCTGGAAGAAAAACTCGGGGCCGTGTTTGTCTGGTCCATGTACATGCCCTTTGCCGGGCCACAATACATCCGCGAGATTCGCAATGAACCCATGCGTGCCCTGGCCAGCCGCATCTGTTCCATGAACGAGGTGCTGCATCTGCCACCCTGGATGAACGGCTGGATGGTCAGCGAAGCTCAGCGCTGCGGCATTGATGCCGCGGTCATGCTGGTGCCGCCGGACAACCGCCTGTCGCAGTCCGGCACCCTGGTGACGGCACACTCCCTGGAGGAGGCGGGCGTACCGGTTCTGCGCCTGGATGCCGATATGGTCGATGCCCGCCGCTGGGATCACGATGTCATGGTCAATACGGTCGCCACGTTCCTGGCAGAGGCGGGCCTGACATGAAGGGCTTGACGGTGATCAATCGCTTCTTGCTGCTGGCACTGGTGATGCTGCTGGCATCCTGTGAAAAGGAGGTGCCGGCGCAAGTCACCGAACTGGTGTATGCCACCCCCTATGCACCCTCGCATCCGTTCAGCCGCGCCGACCAGGACTGGATGGCCTTTGTCGAGCAGCGCTCCGGCGGCACCCTGAAGATTGTGCCAAGCTGGGCGGGGGCATTGTTGTCCTCGGAGCATTCCATGCTGGAACTGCGCCATGGTGTAGCCGATATCGGCCTGATTACCCCGATTTACGTCAAGGGCGGGGCGCACATGATCCGCATGCAGTCCGGTTTCTATATTGGTACCACGACCATGACGGCACAGCTGGCTCTCTACCGCTGTATGGAGGCCAGCAGCGAACAGTTTGCCGAGGAGATGGACGGCCTGAAAATTCTCGCTATTCAGGGTGGCAGCCTGCCGGGTCTGATCACGCGCCAGAAACCGGTGTACAGCCTGGATGACATGCGCGGCATGCGTATCCGCGCGCCAACAGAATTGCTGGGTGTGCTGGAGGAACTCGGTGCCGACCCGGTCAACATGCCGATGGGCGATGTATACTCGGCCCTGGCCAAGAACGTGCTTGATGGCGTGATCGCCCCGCTGGATACCTTCCGCTCCCTGCATTTCGAGGAAGTGGCCAATTATTACACCGGCCTGGTGGTGCCCCGTGGCGCTTACCCGGCTCGGGCCATGAGCGAGGCCCGCTGGGAAACGGTGTCCGCAGCGCACCAGCAGGTGCTGAACGAATCCATTGCGGTCTGGGAAGCGGCGCTGTCCACCCAGATCGATGCCGCCATGGCCGATGGTCTGGCGGAAGCACAGGCCGGCGGCGTGGCATTCATCGATTTGCCGGCGCAGGAGCAGGCCGCATTCAATGATTTGTATCTCGCGGAGGCCAGACGCAATGCCGAATCCCTTTCCCGTTACGACATCGATGGCATGCATGTTTTTGATGTGGCGCGGGCCAGTATCCATGCCGACGGCACGGTGACCTGCCCAGGAGTAGTGAACTGATGCAACCTTTATCCGGAATCCGCGTCGCTGATTTCAGCCATGTTATGGCGGGACCCTTTGCGTCCCACCTGCTCAGGCTGCTCGGCGCCGAAGTCATCAAGATCGAAGCGCCCGGCCGGGGCGATGCCATGCGTTATTACGGCGCCGACCGTCGCTACGACGGCATGGCGCCGGCCTTCATTGGCGTCAATGCCGGCAAGAAATCCATTGCACTGGATCTGAAAGACCCGGAGCAGCTGCGCGTTGCCCGCAAGATTATTGCCAGCAGTGATGTCTTGCTGGAAAATTTCCGCCCCGGGGTGATCAAGCGCCTCGGCCTGGGCTATGAAGAAGCCCGCAAACTGAACAAGGACATTGTCTACTGTTCCGTGTCCGGTTACGGGCAGTCCGGTCCGCTGCGCGACTGGCCGGCGATCGACAATATCGTGCAGGCCACCTGCGGCATGATGAGCCTGGGCGGGGAACCCGATGATCCGCCGGTGCGTGTGGGCTTTCCCGTGGTGGATACCCTGACCGGCCAGACTGCCGCCTTTGCCATCCTGGCGGCGCTGTTGCGGCGAGAACGCAGTGGCGGCGGCGAATACATTGATGTCGCCATGCTCGATGCCAGTATTGCCTTCATGACCTCTGCCGTGGTGCCTTACCTGGTGACCGGCAAGGCCTTGCAACGCTCGGGCAACGTCGGATACAGTGGCCAGCCCACCTCGGCCCTGTTCAAGGCGCGCGATGGCCGCATGATTTCGCTGGGCGTGGTTCAGCAGCACCAGTTCGAGCAACTGGCAAAAGTGCTGGAACGCCCCGACTGGCTCGATGACCCCCGATTCCGTGATCCGGAAGTCAGGCGCCAGCACGCTGCCGAAATGCAGCAGGAACTCAATGCCGAATTTGCCGCCCGGGATGCGGCGGACTGGGAAGATCGCATGAGTGGTGCCGGCATTCCGTGCGGCATGGTGCGCGAAGTCAGTGAAGCGGCCACGATGCCGCACCTGGCAGAGCGAGACGCCGTGCTGCCCCTGCATATTCCCGGCCTGCCGGAGCAGGAGAACGTCAATATCGTCAACGCCGGTTTTCGTATGAGCGAAGAGGGACCGGGGGTTGCTGAAGCGCCGCCGACCCTGGGCCAGCACACGCGGGAAATCCTGCTGACGCTGGGCTATGACGAAGACCAGATTGCCGCCATGAACCTGCCAGAATGCCAGGTGTAAACGGCCTGAACCGGAGATTGCCAGCATGCGCCTGATACAACTGCTTTACCTGTTTTTTGCCCTGAGTGCTGCCGGTGGCCTTGCGGCCCAGGAAACCGGTGACCTGCACCGCACTTATGTGTTTGCGCCGACCGGGGAGGAACTGCCTTACCGCGTATATGTGCCCACCACCTGGGATGGAGAGGAGGCGCTGCCTATCGTTCTCATGCTGCATGGCGCCGGGGCGAATGAAAATTCCTACATGGACCTGGCCGATGGTCTGCTGCCGAAGCTGGCAGAAGCACATGGCTATATCGTGGTTTCACCACTGGGGCATACCCCCCTGGGTGCCTACGGCAATCCGCTGCGACTGCCTGCGGTGTATGGCGAACTGGACAAGGCTGCGGCGCAGATTGCTGCCGTGACCCCTCAGCGCCAGCGTACCCTCAGCCTAAGCGAGCTGGATGTCATCACGGTGCTGGAAATCGCCACCGAAACCTGGGGTGCCGACCGGGATCGCACTTTCCTGATGGGGCACTCCATGGGCAGCGGGGGTGTCTGGCACCTGGCAGCCCGTTATCCGGAACGCTGGCAGGCCATTGCGCCCATGTCGGGCCCGTTTGTCGATGGGGCCACCTATCCGTTTGATCTCATTCGCGACATGCCGATCCTGATGACCGAGGGTCTCAAGGCGGAGCCCTCACTGGAAGGCAGTCGCCGCTTCGCCGGTTTCCTGGCCAGCAACGGTTTTAATGTCGAGTATCTGGAAGTGGACGGCAACCATGGCTCGATGGTACCTATGGTGTACCCGGCCATCTTTGAGTTTTTCGACAAGTACAAATAAACCCGACAAGAGTATTTCTATCAACACGACAAAGAGCCGCTACATAAAGGACGCGTCTATGAAAACCGTTACCCAACTTGCCCTGGTGGCAGCCTGTTCCTGGCTGTCGGCTTGTGCGACGGCACAGCCGCCTGCAACCGAGCTCGGCAGCATGCCGACCGATGCGCAGTTTCCGAAAGTGGAATTCCTATTTGAAGAGCGTGTGCACCTGGCGCCGGCCGTGGTGCAGGGCGAAACGGCCATGGGTCATCGCCAGTACATTCCGATCACCGGCGGCACCATTGCCGGGCCGAAGCTCAATGGTCGCGTCATTCCCGGTGGCTGGGATTACCAGCTGCGCTACGCCAGCGGTTGCGGCACCCTCAGCGCCGATTATTTTCTGGAGGCCGATGATGGCACCATCATTCATATCCTCAACGAATCCTTCAGTTGCGGCATGCCGGGACCCGGTAGCCAGCGCTTTTTCTTCCGCCCGCGGTTTGAAGCCCCTGAGCCTTATGACTGGCTGACTCGCGGTACCTTTGTCGCTACACTGGAAGGGGATACCAGCGGCGAAGCGCGGGATGAGGACGGCAATCCCGTGCCGGCCATCCGCATCAAGTTTTATGAAATCAAGTAATCCACCAAATACCCGGTATTAAGACTCATGAAAATTTCCCTTCATAACACGAAAAGCACCCGGCTTGCCTGGCTGGTCTCCGCAATCGCCTGTCTCGGTGGCACCGCGCTCGTGGCACAGCAGGCCCAGGACATTGACCGCACCGCGCTGTGGTGGTCACCCGGTGATGACCGGCCGCTGCCTGCCTATATCGATTACGAAAACGACTACGGCCGCCTCGGTCTGCTCAACAGCAGCGGTACCATCCAGACAGATGGTCATCCGTTTTTTGAAGCCCTGGGTTCCAACGGGCGTGGCTGTGTCACCTGTCACCAGCCGGCGGATGCCATGTCATTATCGGTAGCCACCATCCAGCAGCGCTGGCGCGACACCAACGGCACCGACCCGCTGTTTGCCCCGGTTGATGGCATGGATTGCCCGAACAAGCCTGCCGGCGATCCTGAGTCGCATACGCTGCTGCTCAAGCGTGGCCTGATTCGCGTTGCGCTGCCCTGGCCGCCGGCCAATGCCGAACCGGAGTTCGACATCGAGGTCGTGCGTGACCCGACCGGCTGCAACACCGACCCGGAGTACGGCCTGGCAGGAGAGAGAAAACAGATTTCGGTATACCGGCGTCCGCGCCCGGCCATCAACCTGCGCTATGTCGCGTCCTCACGGTTTGGCGTGTCACCGTTCATCGGCAAGACCGGCCAGCTGGCTGCCACCGATCCGGAAACCGGTCGCCCGCTGAACATGAACATGATGGCCGATGCTCGTGATTCAACCCTGAAGCAGCAGGCCACCAGTGCCTCCAAGGGGCACATGGAAGTGACACAGCCACTGACCAATGACCAGCTCAACCGGATCCAGGATTTCGAACTGCAGCTTTATGGGGCGCAGGCCTGGTCCAACATCGGCGGCACGCTGGTGGAAGAAAACGGTCCGTCCGGCATCGGCCCGCAGGCCATGGCCAACGGCAGTGATGGCGTGCTGGGCAACAACACCACCCGCTTTGTCTTCCCGATGGAAGACAAGTGGGCTGACCTGCCGGAAGGCAATACCGAGGCAGAAGCCCGTCGCAATGAATTCCTGGAATCCGTGCAGCGCGGCCATGATGCCTTTTTCTACCGCACCTTCTGGATCAAGGATGCCATGCACATAAATACTGTTGGCCTGGGTAATCCGATCAAGCGGACCTGCGCCACCTGTCATGGCATGCACATGACCGGTATGGATACCGCCAACGGCTGGATGGACCTGGGCACGACCAATCACCCCTGGGCACTGGAGCCACCGGAAAGTCCATGGGCCGATGAAAAGCCGGAAATGCCTTTGTTCAAGGTGACCTGTCGCGAAGACTTGCCGCCGCACCCGTTCCTGGGCCGTACCATCTACACCCAGGATCCGGGCCGCGCTCTGATTTCCGGCAAGTGTGAAGATGTGGGCGCCATCGTGATTCAGCAGTTCCGCGGCCTGTCCGCACGCGCCCCGTATTTCTCCAATGGCTCCGCCGCCAACCTGCGCGAGCTGGTGGATTTCTATGACCGTCGTTTCAACATTCGCTACACGGAGCAGGAGAAGACCGATCTGGTCAATTTCCTGAGTACCCTATGAAGAACTTTGCCCGAACCCTGCTGGGGCTTTCCCTGGCTGGCGCCACAGCACTGACGCAGGCCGCGCCTGCCGCAGGTGAGCGCATCAGTTTTGTCAGTTGTCCCATCGTGCGCGATACCGTCAGCGTGCCATGCTGGTTGAGTGATTATGACGGTGACACCTATTACCTCACCATCCAGAGTGACGTCAGCGCCAGCGTGCAACCGCCGATGCTGGGTCACCAGGTGCTGGTGGAAGGCATTGTCACCGACGATCCGGCCATTTGCGGCGGCATCGTACTCGAGGATGTGCACCTGACGGCCATGCCGGAACTGGATGCCAACTGCAACACCATCCTGCCGGTCGACGAGCGCTACGTGGTCGATTTCAATCCGCGTCCGCCCGGTCCCAGTGCCGGGCGCCTGGCCTTTGATCCGGCCCCGGGTGCTCCTCGCCAGGAACCGCCACCGCCGACGGGACGCCAGGAGTTCGAGATCTATTTTGATTTCGACAAGGGGGTGTCTTTCCGGCATCCGCGTTTCCTGGGCCAGATTCTCAGCACCGCCGAAAAACTTAAGCCGGCGCGCATGATGGTCACGGGTGTCCGTGGTGCCCACAAGCTGAGCAACGGCATGCTGTTGCAGGAAGCGGAAAACACCGGGCAGCGCCGTGCAGAGGAAATCGCCGGGCTGCTGCAGGATGCCGGGCTGGCTATCGATACCGAGGTCACCTGGATCAGTGCCGAGGCTGACGCCAACGGTGTCGACGACTGGCAGAGCCGTCGCGTGAGCGTGGTCCTGATTCCCTGAGCAGCCAGACACAAAAGGGGCCATGCCCATGAAGACATTACTTACTGCAGGTTTTCTGGCGGCAGCCATGCCGCTGTATGCCCAGTATCCGCAGGGCAGTGGGCCGGAGCCGGCCATCGCCTATAGCGACTCCGGTTTGCCGACGCACACCATTTATCGTCCCGAGGGTCTCGAGGGCAATTATCCCGTGGTGCTGTGGGGCAATGGCAGTTGTGTGAACAGCAATTTCAATTACCGGGAGTTTTTGAGTGAAGTGGCCTCGCAGGGCTTTATTGTGCTGGCGACCGGGCCGTTCCGCGCCTCACCTGCACCACGCCTGCAGCGTTCGGAAGACCCGGCCCTGTGGCCTCCCTTTGAAACCCGCGCCAGCCAGATGCTGGATGCGCTGGACTGGATCACGGCGGAAGGCGCCAGGACGGACAGTCCGTTTGCCGGACACGTGGATATGAGCCAGGTCGCCGTGATGGGGCATTCCTGCGGCGGTGCCCAGGCCATGAACGTGTCCCTGGACTCGCGCATCACCACCACGCTCATTCTGAACAGTGGCCTGTTTCCCGAGGGCGACCAGTACAACATGCGTCACGAGGTGGACCGTTCCTGGCTGACGCGCCTGCATGCCCCGATTGCCTATTTCATTGGCGGGGAAACCGACATCGCTTACGTGAATGCGGAAAGTGACTGGGCGGATTTGCAGCAGGAAGATGTGCCCGTGATCAACGCCAACATGGATGTCGGCCATGGCGCCACCTACAACCGCCCGGGTGGTTACCCGTTCGCGTCGGGTCCCATTGCCTGGCTCAAGTACCAGCTGAAGGGTGATCCGGTGGCTGCGTCACTGTTTGAAGGTGAAGATTGCGGACTTTGTAATTCCCAGACCTGGGACCTGAAGCGTCACAATATCCCGTAACCGAAACCGGTATTTCCGGCTTACCAGACCGATGGCATGTTGTACGGCATGCTGGCAAACACCGCCTCGACCCGGCGAATGGCATTATCTTCCACCTTGAACAGCTCGATCAGAATGAAGGAGTGGGGGTAGAAAAAGATGGATGTCTGCGGTGTGCCATCGGTCCATTCAAACTCATACACACTGCCGGTGTGGTCCATGTAGCCGGCTGCCAGCACCACGCCTTTTTCCTCATCCACCAGCGGATAGCGCCGGTCGCGCAGACGGTCGTCGTAGATGTATTGCCCCAGTTCAAACTGTTCCGCGCAGCCCATCTTTGCAATGTCGTAACCCGGAATCTCGGTGTTCGTGGTGAGCAGGCCGTTCTCGACCCGGTCGCAGTCGTCGCTGAAATTCGTGAACAGGGTGCCGTCGTTAAGCTGGATGGTATCGAAGTAGCCGTCGGCCACGCTGATCATGCGCGCACGCTGATTGCGTTTTGCCGCTGGCACATCTTCTGACCAGATCGGGCTGGGGCTGTCATAGCCGTCGGTAACCGGGAAGGGGGAGGTGTCGATCTTGCGTGATAGGACGGTTTCCACTTCGGTGATCTGGCGATTCTCGACATGGAAGCGCGCGGCCATGATGCCGGGCACGCCATGTTCCTCGACCACTTCGATCACAGCTACTTCACCGGTTTTTGTGTCGGCGATCTTCAGATCATATCCACGAATACCACTGATGGTGTTCCACAGGCCGTCACCGATCTCCAGCAGCACGCCGTTTTCGGAAAACTTCACCTGCGGGGCGACCGGCGCCCGGCTGGTGTCTTTTTTCACCATGGCCTCGAAATAGCGGTCGGTGATATCGTACAGGCAGGCGCGGTCGCAATCGCTGTTGTCTGCGGCCTGAGCACAAGGCATGACAATCAGGGCAAGCAGGAGTAAATATTTCATGGGCATGGTGGTGTCCTTGTGATTGTGCCTGTGCGGTTTTATTCAGCGGCTTGCGGCGTGTATTCACGGCCACTGACCGGGTTCACGTAGTGGTAGGGCGCAATGTAGGGCGTCGGGTAGGCCCCGTATTCCACGGTCGGCCCCGCATCTGGCGGCAGCTCTTCAAACTGGGGCGGCAGGCCGACAGCGCCACGATGCCAGCCTTCGTCATATTCCACATAAAAACCGATATAGCTGTGCAGTTTGCTGATTTTCCAGACGCCATGGTCTTTTACGTATTCGTTTTCGTAGGTGGCTTCGCCCCAGCGCGCTTCCCGACCCAGGCCACCCACCATCATGAAGGCGCGCCAGCGTGCCTTGGCGGTGCTGTCTTCGGCGACATGAATGACCGGCTGCAGTTGCATGTGGTTGTACATGCGGCCGTATTCCAGCGGGCCGAGATTGTTTAGGTATTCGCGGATGCGGTCCTGCCCGCGGAACAGGCCACGGCCGGCAATTTCCAGGGTGGCGTCATCGGCAAACAGGTCGGCGGCATCGTCCCAGCGTGATTTGTCGACATAGTAGCCGTAGGCGGTTTGCAGGTTGGCAATATCGATGTAGTCACCGGCCAGGCCGGCTTCCTGCTGAAGAGTGGCCATCTTGGCCTGGAGGTCCTGCAACTGGCTTTGTGTGGTGTTGAGGGTGGGCATGAGCCAGCCGGCTATTCCGGCGATAAGCACAATGACCAGGATGATGAGCGCATTTTTCGGCATGGGTTTCTCTCTTGGTGTGCCTGGTTTGGCCAGGTTCTTGTGGTGTCCGCACGCAGCAGTGTGGATTGCCGTCTTGGCGCTGCGGCTTTCCTTCACAGCGCTGCGGCTTTCCCTCTTGTAGCGAGTTCATGATAAAGGCCGGGCTGGAAAAGGTCACCTTAGAATGATAGAAACGCCCTGCAAGCGTAAGCACAACAAACGCGCACCATGAGGAAATCGCCATGAGAATCCCGCCGACCTGCCTGCTTCTTTTCGTGTCCCTGGCTACCACCGTGGTGCAGGCCCAGTCGCTAGCGCCGCCCCATAGTCGCCTGGTGGCAGGTGAGCCTGTGGTCGTGACTGCCCACCCCGACCAGGCTTTCCTGCTGCAACAGGCTGATCCGCAACAGGCGACCAACAAGCGCCGGGTTTACGATTTCTGGCGCACGGTCATTCTGGCTGGACGTACTGACACCATAGACCGTTACCTGGCGGAGGATTTTGTCGAACACAACCCGCTGCTGCCCAGCGGCCGCCAGGCCTTTACCGACTACATCAGCAGCCGAACCACGCCGCAGGATATTCCGGCCGAGATTCCCGACCTGGTCACCCTCGTCGCCGAAGGGCCCTATGTGGTGATGGCGACCGTGACCCATTACCCGGAAGCGGACGGGACAGGGACCTACACCTCCACCCACTTTGAAATGTTTCGCCTCGACGCCGGCCTCATCGCCGAACACTGGGATTCCTGGCTGTTCCGCTCCGACCAGCGCGTGCCGAATTACGGGGCCAATGCCGCCAGGCCGGTCCTGGGCATCACCGGCACCGCCCAGTTCGACCAGTTGTACAGCGATGACCCGGACCTGTTCGTGGCCAAGCGCCTGGTGTTTGACCTGTGGCGGCACATTCCCGAAAGCGGCCGTGAAGAGCTGGCCGATCTGTTTATGGACCCGATCTACATCCAGCACAACCCCAACGCTGCCACCGGCCGTGACGGCGCCGTGGCCTATTTCAGCAATCGCCCGGATACTCCCATTTCCACCACGCTGGAAGCGCCGCTGGTGGCCATGATTGCCGAGGGTGACCTCGTGGTGCAGGTGCTGGAAACCGATCGCGAGCAAAACGGAGTGAACTACAAGGTGCCCTGGTTCGACATGTTCCGCCTGGAAAACGGTCGTGTTATCGAGCACTGGGATACGGCCTCGAAAGGCGAACTGCCGCCGATCATGCAGGGATTGCCGTTGCCCTGAGCACTCTTGTCGCATTGACACTGCCAGGCTTTCTCAGTATATCTGGGGACTGGTTTCCAGCCATGCACCTAAAAAAATTCTGATAACAGGCTGGAAATTCCTATCACTGATGAGGGGGTATCATGAATAAAAATCTGGCGATGTTTGTGGGTCTGGTCGTGGGTATTTTCGTGTTTGGCTTGGTGGTCATGATGCAAGTGCCGCGCAAGGAAACGGTCATGCAGACACTTCCTGTGACGGCAGATGTGGCAGTGGCAGCCAGTGTCAGTACAGATTTCGGTCTGGTCTGACAGCCATATCTGCCGTGCCTGTCATCACCTCAGGACAAGACCGGGCAGCCTGAAGCAAAGGACAGGAAAAGGGACGCTATCCGTTGTCGGTTAGCGTCCCTTTTTATTTACTGTGTCGTCAGTGTCAGCAGGATGTCGGCGAACCAGGCGCAGTTGAGTCCCAGCGCTTCATCCATTTCCAGGTCGCGTGTGCCGACATCCAGTCGGGCCGAATGGATGCCCAGCAACACCCAGGGAATCTCGGCTTTCTTGTCTGCGCGGCGGGCCGGCATTACGACCGGCGCGCCGCTCATGCCACGATGGGTGCGGGCGTCAGTGAGAAAGTAGCCATTGCCCTGGAAACGCAGGCCGAAGCTGGAGGCATTGATACCCTGGCGTGCTACCGGCAGGTGGTGCAGCGTGTCGTGGAAGCTCAGCGGAAAGCCAACGATCAGCAAACGTGAACCGATGCTGATCTGCTCAATGGAATCGTGCATGTTGTCCGGTGTGAAAGCGCAGAACACCGCGCTCTTGGGCAACTGGTCGCGATAGACCTCAAGCACGGCCACATCCACGTCACCGGAACGGTCCTGCCCCTGCCGCCAGACCGGCTGGCCCTCGAAATATAACGGAATGACATAGCCGATGGACTCGGCCAGGTTGTCTTCGTTGGTGTGCAGCTCGATGTTGATGCCATCGGGTTTGTGGTTGCTGGGTTCATCGATTAGCACATGGCGACTGGTGACTAGAAAAAGGCGTTCGCCGTTTTCAAAGAAAAAGCCGCTGGCATTGGTCAGGACATTGTCTCCGCGCAAGGTGGTGACCTGTACGCAACTCAGGAGAAGGGGTTCAATCATGGAGGTTCCGTGTGACTGCTGGTTTGGCGACCTGTAGCTGCCGCAAAACGGTCATTATACGCTGACTGCGATAACCTTGTTCCAGCCAGGTTCATCCGCCACGAGTGCCGAGCTGCTGTTCGTGTATACCCTTTCTTTTGGTAACCGTACCCGGGGTATTTCCCGGAATATTCATGCCTCGACAAGGCGCTACGATCGCCAACTATGCACTTTTATCCGGGCCCTGGATTAGTCTCGAAGCGACCTGCCAGACACGGAAGCTGTCATATGGAAACCCATCATCAACCTGTATCCGCAGCACCAGGCGCAGCTGGTCAGGAAAACCCGGTGGGGGTCGCGTCTACGACGCCTCCATCCGCTGCCGCTGTTCAGGGTGATGCGGGCGTGGCAGAGCCTGCCGTTTTCCTGGAGCGTGAAAAACTGCTGTTGAGTTTGCTGACACAGATATGGAACGTCATGCTGCTGGTCGCCCTGCTGGGCGGCGTTGCCTCAATTCAGCGCTTTCGCTTTGCCGGCTGGATGCCGATTTACAGTCTACACTCCCTCATCATCCTCGCATTCGTCACCTGCTGGCTGATGCACAAGCGGCTCTCCTTCAACCCGCGTGTGGGCATTATCATGACGATTTTCTACATGGTGGGGGTAACCGGGCTGTTTTCTTCCGGACTGATCGGTGCCGGTATCTGGTGGCTGATTCTCTGCTCTCTCATTGCCAGTGTTTTTTATTCGCCCCAGACCGGCATGATTCACGGCATCATCTGCCTGAGTAGTATCCTGACAGCAGCGGTTGCCATTACCACCGGCCTGGTCACCATCCCTTTTGATGCCAATGTCTACATTCGCCAACCCTCCACATTGGCCAACCCTCCACGTGGATGACGCTGCTGATTGGCTGCGTGGCCCTGTCGATGTTTATTTTCTCCGCCTTTATCACTTACCAGAACGCCATGCTGGAATTGTTACAGGAAGTGTAAAGCAGCAAACAGCAGAAAGTCCGGATGCTGGCAGAGCAGAAGAAGGCACTGGATGAGATCACTGCCTTGCGCAGCATCATCCCGATCTGTTCAATCTTCAGGAAGGTCAAGGATGATGAAGTTTTTTGGGAAACCGCGAGTACCTCCATGCTCAAGCGCACGGATATCGAGTTTTCCCTCAGTATCTGTCCGGATTGCGGGGAGCGTCTGTATGGCGGGGGCTGGAATGAAGCGGTGAGTGATGATGCCCGGCATCATCACCTTGACCACCACGATCAGGAAACGTGATCAGCGATTAATCTTCGTCATCTTTGAGCCTTCAAAGGTCAGGTTGTACATAAGACCCTTGTTGGAAAAGATGAAACCAATGATTGGGGCCTGGGCGGAATTGGAGGATATTTCGCCGCCGGTACCAAATTCCACCAGCGCCACACTGCCATCCACACCGGCTTCCCAGCCATCGCTGCTGCGAAACTCATCCAGGGCATCCTCGGTCATGAACATGATGATCTGGGATTTCACCTGGGCACCGAGCTGGAAACCGATGGAAGCACCGGCCGTGTTGTAGTACGCGACCTTGCTGCCGCCAACGATCAGGACACCTTCACCATATTCTCCCCCGATGCCGATACCGGCTTTCACCACGCGCGGAAAAACCAGCATGCCCGCGGCCCGTTCGGCCAGCCGCTTGCCGGCCTGGGACTCCGCGTAAAAGCTCGACAGGGCTTCATCCACGTTAGCGTCGATTTCTTCTTTCGATGCCGCCTGGGCCAGGCCCGGCAGCAGGATGGCCAGGAGGGTGACGAAAAAGTATCGGGTAAGGCGTGTTTTCATGGTGATCTCCGCAGATCGGCAATTTGCCGTGCATCTTATCAGGTTAGCTTGCCATATAAACCGGCATTGGTGCGCCTTCCTTTCGCAGCGTCAGGGGCTGGCCGGCAAATCGAAACTGGCCGTGTCCCAGTGTTCCTGGAGCAGGCCGTCCCGGATCGTCCACATGTCAAACCAGGTGGTGGTATAGGGCTCACCGCTGGCATCCAGGTAGGCGGTTTCCGTGGCCAGCACCACCTTGTCTCCCTCAGCCACGATGTGAATCATGGAGGGCACTGTGTCAGCCACGGGACGTGGTTGGGCAATGGCGGAAAAAAAGGCGAGAAAGCCGTCCAGTCCGGTGTTGGCCATCGGGTTGTGCTGGATGTAGCCTGGGGCGAGAAAGTCACCGGCCGTACTGACCTGCTGGGCATCGAGCAGTGTGCGCCACATGTCATAGACCAACCGTTTGTTGGCGGCCAGCTGCGGGTCATCACCGGCCAGCGCCGCGGCGTGGTCCGGGTGCGTGGTCACGGGCACGTAATTCTTCGGGGTCATGCCGGGCGGCAGGTAGCCGTGATCCCAGTGCTCGACGATCTTGCCGTTCTCGAAGCGGTACATATTGAAAATGGTTGTGGTATAGGGCTCGCCGGAATCCGGGTAAACATGTTCATCGACCCAGGCCATGGCCACCAGGTCACCTTCCGCCAGGATAGCGACCAGCGGCCGCTGGATGCGGTCTGGAATCTCGATGGGCTCACCCTGGGCGAGAAAGTAGCTTTCCAGGCCCTCCCAGCCGGTGTCCGCAATCGGGTTGTGCTGAATATAGCCTTCGTCGATGTACTGCCTGGAGGCTTCGATTTGTCGGGCATCCACCAGGGTGCGCCACATGTCATAGGCGGCGCGTTTGTTGGCGGCCAGTTGCGGGTCGTCGCTTTGCAGCATGGCTTCATGATCGGGATCGCCGGTGACCGGGACATAGGGTTGCAGGGCCGGCGTTGGCGCAGCAGCAGTATCCGGCGCCGGGCTGGCTGGCGTGCCGGCTTGTTCTGAACAGGCGGCCAGCAGGAGGCTGAACAGGGCCAGGATGATGGCCCGATGGGTGGCTTGAACTGACATGGGCTTTCCCCTGGTTATGGTTATGTTTCAGGGGATTATTCCAGAGACCCGAACCAGAAGAAACTGCATGCCGATCGCCGGGTGAATGGCAAGAGTTACTTGGTTGCCTGTACCACCGTGAAGGGTGAGTCCGCCCCGGCGGCTTCACCGGCCACCCTCTGCTGGTCGAGGTTAATGGCGCGAATGGGGTAGGGGATGCGAATGCCTTCCTCGGCATAGCGTTTGTGGAGCGCCTTAATAAAAGCCGATTTCACCCAGAACCGGTTGAAATATTCCTCGGCGCGCAGCATGACGGTGAAGTTGATGCTGGATGAGTCGAAGGTGTGAAACACCACGATGTGCCGTAATCGGATACGCCCCACTCATGGTTTTTCAGGGTCTCCCGGGCCACCTCCAGCGTAACGCGTTCGACGTGCTCAAGATCGGAGTCGGAGTGCACACCGACATCCACCGGTACCGACAGCTGCTTTTGCGGGTCGTACTAGTTGATCAGTTTGGTGTCGGACAGCTTGCTGTTGAGCATGATCACTAAGTTGTTGGGCAGCATTCTGATCCACGTGGAGCGCCGTCCGATTTTTTCCACGAAGCCCTGCTCGCCGAAATCCAGTTCAATGCAGTCTCCCACCCGGATCGGTTTGCCGAAGATCAGCTGGAGGCCGGAAAAGAAATTCTCCAGGGTTGGCTGCAGGGCCAGGGCGACAGCCAGGAGAGGTAATCCCCCAGGGACGCCACAATGGGGGGATCGAGACGCCCAGTGTGCCCAGCAGCACCAGCAGGCCAATACCGAACACCAGGATATGCACCATGCCGCGCGCCACGCTGTGACTGTTGCGCAGCAGTTCGGAGCGGGTCGAATAACTGGCCAGCAGACCGACCGTGAGACGGTCAACAAACAGCACCAGAGCGGCAATCAGCAGCAGTCTTGCAACGTTCGTGTTGGTGGCCTGCAAGCCCTCGCTGTCCAGACCGAAGTTGTGCACCAGGGTGCTGAACAGGAACAGGGTGACGACCAGGATGCACAGGGTGAGGGGCAGGCCCAGCGTCTTGAGGAAAACCTGGAAGCCCTGGTGTGGGGCCTTGCGGTTGGCGCGCACCAGCAGGAGGCTTTTGACCAACAACAAGGCACTCAGGGCCACCAGCGTGATGGCCACCGGCAACAGCCAGTCCTGGATAAGCGTCGTGATTTCAGTGACTTCCTGCATTCACTCACCTCCGGGGGCACTTCTGTTTCGAATGTCCCGGTTAAAACGGCAAGATTTATTCCGGGGTCATTTTCTAACTTACTGATATCACTGATTTTTGCGTTTTCTGCGGCAGGCTGGCCGTGACAATCCGGGTTCGGGAGTCAGAAGTTTTATCTATCGATCTGATAGCTACAATCGATTTTTCCTTTTGAAGAGCAGTCCATACCATGCACGGTACATTCACCAAGGTGTCTTCAATCAGGAGTCCCCCACATGCTAAAACGTATCATTCCATCCATGACTGCTCTGGCAATCGGCGTTTCTGCTGCCGTGTCAGCGCTGCCGGCACAGGCCCAGCAGGGTGCGCCGGACAATGAGTACTGGTGGCCCAACGCGCTCGATCTTGAGCCCTTGCGCCAGCATTCCCCCGAATCCAACCCGCTCGGTCAGGACTTTGACTACGCCGAGGCGTTCTCCAGTCTGGACCTGGACGTGGTCAAGGCCGACCTGGTCGAGGTCATGACTACTTCACAGGACTGGTGGCCGGCCGACTATGGTCACTATGGTCCCTTCTTCATTCGCATGGCCTGGCACAGTGCCGGTACCTATCGCATAAGCGATGGCCGCGGTGGTGCCGATGGCGGCATGCAGCGTTTTGCGCCGCTGAACAGCTGGCCCGATAACGCCAACCTCGACAAGGCCCGGCGCCTGCTGTGGCCGGTGAAGCAGAAATACGGCAACAACATTTCCTGGGCCGACCTGATGATCCTGGCTGGTACCGTGGCCATGGAAGACATGGGTTTTGACACCCTCGGTTTTGCCGGTGGTCGTGTCGATGAGTGGGAGCCGGAAATCGTTAACTGGGGCCCGGAAGCCGAATGGCTGGCCTCCAACCGCCACGGCAGTGACGGTGCCCTGCAGCGTCCGCTGGGTGCCACCCAGATGGGCCTGATCTACGTCAATCCGGAAGGCCCGGGCGGCAATCCCGATCCGCTGGCCTCTGCCCAGCGCATCCGCCAGACCTTTGGCAACATGGCCATGTCCGACGAGGAAACCCTGGCGCTGATTGCCGGTGGTCATACCTTCGGCAAGGCCCACGGTGCCCGCCCGGCCGCCGACTGTGTCGGTCCGGAACCGGAAGCCGCGCCGCTGGAAGCCCAGGGCATGGGCTGGAACAGCAGCTGTGGCACGGGTAAAGGTGCCGATACCGTGACCAGTGGCCTGGAAGGTGCCTGGACCGTGAGCCCGGCGCAGTGGACCCACAACTACCTGCAGAACCTGTACGGCTACGAATGGGTACAGACCAAGAGCCCGTCCGGGGCCACCCAGTGGATTCCGGCCAACGGTGAAGGCGCCAACCTCGTCCCTGATGCGCATCGCGAAGGCGTCCGTCACGCCCCGATCATGTTCACCACTGACCTGGCCCTGAAAGAGGATCCGGCCTTCCGTGAAATCACCACACGCTGGCTGAACAACCCGGCCGAGTTTGAGGATGCCTTTGCCAAGGCCTGGTTCAAGCTGACTCACCGTGACCTCGGCCCGACTTCCCGTTACCTGGGCAGCGATGTCCCGGGCGAGGAATTCCTCTGGCAGGACCCGATTCCTGAAGTGGATTATGCGCTGGTCAATGACCGCGACATTGCGCGTCTTAAAAGTGAGATCCTGGATTCCGGCCTCAGCGTGCCGCAGCTGGTCAGGACTGCCTGGGCGTCCGCTTCCAGCTTCCGCGGCACAGACATGCGCGGTGGTGCCAACGGTGCCCGTATCGCTCTGGCGCCGATGAAGGACTGGGACGCCAACAATCCGGCTGAACTCAGTGAGGTGTTGGGCGTGTTGGAAGGCATCCGCAGCGAATTCAACGACCGCAGCCGTCGCCAGATTTCCCTGGCTGACCTGATCGTGCTGGGTGGTGCCGCGGCCATCGAGAAAGCGGCTGCCGATGCCGGTTATAACGTTGAGGTACCGTTCGTGCCAGGTCGTGCCGATACCACGCAGGAGCTGACTGATGTCGAATCCTTTGCGGTACTCGAGCCGAAGGCTGACGGCTTCCGCAACTACTTCAGCAGTGATAGCCACCTGTCGCCTGCCGTAGCCCTGGTCGACAAGGCCGACATGCTGAACCTGACCGTGCCGGAAATGACACTGCTGGTCGGTGGTATGCGGGTACTGGGTGCCAATGCCGACGGCTCCAGTCACGGTGTCTTTACCGACAACCCCGGCATGCTGAGCAATGACTTCTTCGTCAACCTGGTCGACATGTCTGTCAACTGGACCCAGTCGGATATGGCAGGCATTTACGAAGCCCGTGATCGTGACACTGGTGCGGTCGTCTGGACCGGTACACCGGTTGACCTGATCTTCGGCTCCAACTCCGAATTGCGCGTAGTCGCCGAGCTGTATGCCCAGGAAGACATGCAGCAGCAGTTTGTCGATGACTTCATCGCAGCCTGGACAAAGGTCATGACGTTGGATCGTTTCGATCTGGACTCATAATTCGCAGGGCAACATGCCCTCGCCATAGTCAGTCCCGGGAACCGGGGTGATCTTGAATGCGGTCATCCCGGTTTTCTTTTGGAAGTCCGATTTTTTCTGCAACCCACCGGGACCTGCCACACTGAAAAGCATCATTTTTCTGCTCGCACTGCTGCTTGCCGCGCAGGGATGCCTGGTAGCCGAATCCCTCTGGGCACCTGTTCCCCTTCCGGAACAGGTGTCTGTGACGGAAGGTCTTGCCGAATTGCCGGGTGTTTTTTGTGCTACTGGATTAAATCGGTCGCCCTGGCGCGCCCTGAGACGGTATGGTTGTCGGCAACGGCTTGCCGTTAAAATGCCTTTTTCGGTAGAGGAGACAACGTGATGGCTGGCGGATGGTCCCGGGACGGAGCAGTACAGGATCAGATTGATGCGAGCGTCGATGACGCCGTCAGGCTGGCGCGCAGCAAGCTGGCTTCGGGCCCCGGCCTGACGCATTGCGAAGCCTGCGATGCCGCCATTCCGGAAGCCCGGCGCCAGGCCGTGCCGGGCGTGCGTTTGTGCGTGGCGTGCCAGTCCGCCCGTGATGCAACAGCCCCCCATGCCGGCATCAATCGCCGTGGCAGCAAGGACAGCCAGCTGCGCTAACGGGAATCGGCTTTCCCTTTGCGGTCAATCCGCGTACCCTGATCGGCTTCCCCCATCCACCAGGCTAGGCCATGCCAGACCTGCGTTTCCGTTTCCACAGCCACGATTTCGGCAGTCATGACATTCACCTGCGCACCCTGCGCGATAACCAGCAGTTCCAGGATGACGACGGAGTAGCAGAACGCCTGCACATCAACTCCGCCAGCTGGTCGCTGTTCGGGGTGGTATGGGCATCCTCACAGATACTGGCTCACCTTATGGTAGAACACACCATTGCGGGCAAGCGTATCCTGGAAATCGGTTGCGGCATTGCCCTGCCCAGCATGGTGCTGAACCAACGCCATGCCGATATTACTGCCACGGATTACCACCCCGAAGTCGAGGCCTTCCTGAACTACAACACGGCTCTTAACGAGGCGCCAGATATCCCGTTTTATCGGGCTGACTGGAAAGACCTGGACAGCGGTATGGGTAAATTCGATCTTCTGGTAGGCAGTGACATCCTGTATGAACAGAATCATGTGGGGCTGTTGTCGGGGTTTATTGACCGGCATGCCAAGGCGGACAGTGAAGTCATCCTGGTCGATCCGGACCGGCGCCAGCATGCCCGCTTCAGCAAGACCATGGTGGGACTGGGCTTTTCACATCACCAGCGTCGGCCGGCGCCTGCCGATTATCTCGATGCATCATTCAAGGGGCAGATCCTGCACTACGCCAGGGGCAGCCTGCACAAGGGCTAAGCAGTCAGGCCATCCCTGAGGGTGCCAGCTAGACCGCTATCCTGGCGTGTTCGGGGATGATGGCCGGTGCCGAATTGAGTTTCTCGATGGCCAGGCCGGCCGCATTCTTGTAGACCTGCATGAACTCATTGCGTTCGGCTTCCGGAATGACGCTGTCGATATCCTCGAACACGCCACCACAGCGGTCATCCAGCAGGTTAAGCAGGCCAAACGGGCCGGCACCGCGGTTACGCAGGACGACTTCGCCGATGGGTTTGCAGAACTGCTCGTCAAACGCCTGCAGCGCCCGGGCATTGACCCCGTGCTGGAGGATGGCAGCTCCCAGGTAACGTGCATCCATGATGGCCTGGCTGGCACCGTTGGAACCGGTGGGGTACATGACATGGGCGGCATCACCGATCAGTGCCACATGCTGGTCCTGCCAGGTGGGAATCGGTTCCCGGTCGATCATGGGATATTCGAAGACATCCTCTGCACCGCGCAACATGGCGGGCACATCAATCCAGTCCTGCTGCCAGCCTTCGAAGTGATGAATGAAATCCTCATGCCTGACCTTCTTGTTCCAGTCGCCATGCTGCCAGCCGCCGGCATTGTCCACCGTGATTTCGGCAATCCAGTTGATATCGGCAAGCCCTGTGTCAGGGTCCGGCTGTGAGATGGGATAGAACACCACGCGATGGTGATGGGTACCGAAGCCGACGAAGGAGGCGCCGGTGCGGATGGGTTTAGCCCGGGTCACGCCACGCCACATGATGGCGCCGCCCCACTGGATGGGAGGCTGGTCAGGATACATCTGCGCCCTGACGGCTGAATGCAGGCCGTCGGCAGCGACCAGCAGCGCGCCTTCGATGTCCTGCTTCTCCCCGTTGCGGGACTCCGTCTGTACGGTCACCCCGTTGTCGTGGTTGCGGTATCCGATCACCCGCACGCCGGTCTGAATGGCATCCTTACCCATACGCTCGATGGCGGCGTGATACAGCATCATCTGCAGTTCACCGCGATGAACGCAATACTGCGGCCATTTGTATCCGGCCAGGGTGCCGCGCGGTTCGGCGTAGACCTCCCGGCCATTGAGCCCGACCAGGGCCCATTCCCGGGTCTGGATGCCAAAGCGGTCGAGTGCCTCGGCACCGAAGCCCAGTTCATACAGTTCACGCACGGCATTGGGCTGGATGTTGATACCAACGCCCAGTGGTTTCAGGTCGGTTACGGATTCCAGCACCAGGCAGGGGACGCCGATGTCATGCAGGGTGAGGGCAAAGCTGAGGCCGCCGATTCCGCCGCCGGCAATGATTACAGGGGTATTTGTCATGGTAGTGTCGAGGTTACTCCGAAGATTGTTGACCTAAAATTTGCAATTTTTTGCACATGGCTGTTCCGGCGGCATTTCCGCCAATCAGGTTTGTGGCAGGTCGGATTGTCTAGCGGGGCACCAAGTCTTCCGTGATGTAGCTGCCCAGATCTTTCAGTTGTTCGGCTGTCAGGCTGCTCCCGAAAGCCGGCATGTTGTTGCGACCATTGAATACCACTGACAACAGGTCGCCGAGTCCCAGGCCGCCGGTCAGCGGGGCACCCCCGCCTTCACCGCCTTCCCCGGTTTCGCCGTGACAGGGGGCGCAACTCTGGATGTACTGCGTACGTCCTGCCGCAGTATCCGCGGGTTGTTCCGGCAGACTGGCAAGCAGTGCTGCCGCGGACATGCCGTCGGCATCCTGCGCCGCTTCCCCGGCCACAACCGGTCCCATGGTACCGTCCAGGGAAAACAGCCAGAGACTGTCACCGGGGCTGTTCGGGGCATAGATCGTGCCGCCCGCAAAGGCCGCCACATACTGTGTGCCATTGTACTCGAATACGGTGACGGACTGGTGGATCCCGGTTTCTGTCTGGAATTCCCATAGCAGTTCCCCCGTGCTGCTGTTCATGGCAGTCAGGCGCCCGTCATTGCGGCCAATGAAAACCAAGCCGCCGGCAGTCACGGTCGAGCCACTGAAGCAGCGGTCGGGCCACTGCTGCTGCCAGGCGATCTCACGGCTGGTCAGGTCCACGGCGGTATAGATGCCGCGGCGCGGAATGCCGGTACTGCCAAAGGTATCGGTGTGCTCGACAGTGACATAGTCCGGTGCACTGTTGCGGGGATTGGCCACCAGGGCCCCGATCTGGTCGGTAGCGCAGATATACATCAGATGGGACTGGGGGTCATAGGCACTCGGGTTCCAGTTGACATGGGACAGCGGCCGGTAAATCACCCGGCCGGCCATGGGCAGGGGGGTGAAAGTGCGACCCTCATTGACCAGCGGCCAGCCTTCCGGGGCGATATCAATAGTATGGGGAAGGATGGGTTCGCCGGCAGGGATCGGCTGTGTGGGAGATGTGGCACGTCCTGGCTCCTGGGGTACCGGGACTTCATTGACTTCGAAGATGGGTTCGCCGGTGATGCGGTCAAGAATATAGAGATAGCCGGTTTTCGGAATCTGGGCCAGGCCGCGGCGCATGACACCATCAATTTCGGCATCGAACAGAATCACCGGATTGGGGGAGTCATAGTCCCAGATATCGTGGTGGATCTCCTGGAAATGCCAGCGGTATTCGCCGGTGTGCGCATCCAGTGCCACGATGGAGGCAGTGAAGAGGTTGTCACCGGGACGTGCGTCACCGTTGAAGGTGGGGTAGGCATTGCCGGTGGTGAAATAGATCATGTCCAGCTCAGGATCCAGGGCTGGCGCATTCCAGACCGGGGCACCGCCATACATCCAGGCATCACTGTTGGCCGGCCAGGTGTCATGGCCGAATTCACCGGGGCCGGGAATGGTGTAGAAATTCCACAGTGTTTCACCGGTACTGGCATCGTAGGCGCTGATGCGACCGCGTATGCCCAGGTCACCCCCCACGTAGCCGATGATTACCATGCCGTCATAGTAGAGCGGGGCCGCTGTCAGGCTGTAGCCCTTTTCCGGATCGGCGTCCTGGATCGACCACAGCACGTCGCCGGTCTGCTGGTCGAGGGCAACCAGCTGTGCATCGAGACGGCCAAAGAAGACCTTGCCGTCACCCATGGCGACACCGCGGTTGGTCCAGCCGCAGCAGACCTTGACCCGGTCCGGATCCAGGTTGGCCTGGTACTCCCAGAGAATTCGGCCGCTTTCAACATCGAGGGCAAAAACGTCGTTGTCGCCGGTGATGATGTAAAGCACACCCTCATAGACGATGGACTGGCCCTGGGCGGAGTTGCGGGCGGCGGTACCGGAACCGCGCAGGTGCGTGCGCCACTTGGCCTGCAGGCCGGCGACATTGTTGCGGTTGATCTGCCTGAGGGGGGAATAGCGCTGATTGTAGGCGTTGCCGCCGTTGCTGATCCAGTTGCGTTCAGGGTCAGCCACCAGGTCGTCTGCTGCGAACGCGGGTGCGGCGGGCAGTGCATCGGCAGCCTTATTGTCAGCTACAGGCAGCGCCACGAAGATCACGGCGCCAAGTGTGAACAATAACGTTCTGATACGTAAGAAACCCATGCTTGCTCCCCCTTTTTTTATTGTCGCCGGCACGGTGTCTGGAGCATTAAATGCAATTCGGCTGCGGAAAGCAATTCAGCCGGCCCTGGCAGGGCGCGGATAGCGGCAGCCGGGTACAGGCGCTGTGATTATGGAAGAAATTTGCAAAGAAGGTTCCATATTCTTGCGTCTTATCTGTGTGATAATCACCGCATAAGAAATTGATCAACATCGTGACGTTGCACCCTATGAAAACCCGATCTTGGATTACGCTTCTGCTGTGCGTGGCTGGTACTAACTGCCTGGCACAGGAAGCGTCAGAGAACAGTCATCCCCAGTGGGGCATGCTCGAGCAGTACTGTATGGACTGCCACAATTTTGAGGACTGGGCCGGTGAGGTCGCCTTCGATCTGATGACCCCGGCCAGTGTGATCGAAGAACCGGCAGTCTTTGAGCAGGCCATTCGCAAGCTGCGTGGTCGCCTGATGCCGCCGCCGGGCAGCGAGCAGCCGCCACAGGAAAGCATCGATGCCTTTGTCAGCTGGCTGGAAAACGGGCTTGATAACAATGCCGGTATCCCGCGCGCCGGGCATGTGCCGGTCCAGCGCATGAACCGTAACGAGTATGCCCGTTCCATCAAGGAACTGGTGGGTGTCGACATCGATGCCGACCAGTACCTGCCCACGGAAATCGAGGTCGACGGTTTTGATAATATCGCCGAAGCCCTGAGCGTATCGCCGGCCTTCCTGAGCCAGTACATTCGGGCGGCGCGTGAAGCTGCTGCCCTGGCCGTGGGCGATGCCGCTGCCGGGCCTGCCGTCAGTTTCTATGCCCCCTCCGGTGCCGACCAGAGCGATCATCTGGACGGCATGCCGCCCGGTACCCGCGGCGGCATGGCTTTCAGGCATGATTTTCCTGCTGATGGCGAATATCGCTTCACCCTGCAGGGCGTCACCGGTCGCAGCGCCCTGGAGACCCGTCATACCCTGGTCATGCTGGTCGATGGCCGGGAAGTCTTTCGCGGCGATATCGGCGGGACGGCGGACCTGGAGCTGGTGGACCGGCAGGGACCGGCAGGCAGCAATCTCATAGCCGGACGGTTTGCCAACATCCCCGTGGATGTGAAGGCGGGCAACCACGAGGTCATCGTCACCTTTATAGAACGTTCCCGTGCCCAGTCGCTGTGGTGGTCGAATTCCGGCGGCATGGAGCGGGTTCCGCGCATGGGCAGCGGCGTGGAAGTCAGCGGCCCCTTCAACAATCGCGGCATTTCCATGACGCCTAGCCGGGAAAAGATTTTCATCTGTACCCCGCCATCCGATGACGATGCACTAAGCTGTGGCCGCCGGATCACCGAGCACCTGGCCAGTCGCGCCTTCCGGCGCCCACTGCGGGAGAAGGACTTCCAGTTGCTGATGCCGTTTTTTGAAAGCGGCATGGCACAGGATGGTTTTGATCGTGGTATCGAGCAGGTCGTGGCCGCAGTGCTGGCCAGCCCCTATTTTCTCTATCGGGGTGTAACACCGGATGCCGGCGACGAGGACAAGGCGTACTTTGCCCTGGACGATTACGAACTGGCGTCACGGCTGTCCTATTTTCTCTGGAGCCAGTTGCCGGACGAGGAACTCCTGGCCCAGGCGGCTGCCGGGACACTGAGCAATCCGGATGAGCTTGCCCGCCAGGTTGACCGCATGCTGGCTGACCCGCGGGCAAATGCGCTGGTAGAGAATTTTGCCATCAAGTGGCTTAACCTGGACGACCTGGAAGATGTCGATCCGACGCCGGGACAGTTTCCGGGCTACTCGGATGCCTTGCGCGAGGACTTTGGCGAAGAAGCCCGGCGTTTTGTGGGCAGCATCCTGCTGGGACAGCAGCCGGTCACGGCGCTGATGACCGCGGATCATACCTTCCTGAATGAAAACCTGGCCAGGCATTACGGGATCAACGATGTGTTCGGCGCCCAGTTTCGCCGGGTCGAACTGACCGATGAACGCCGCTGGGGCATTCTCGGCAAGAGTGCCGTCCTGTTGCGTACTTCCTATGGCGACCGTACGTCACCGGTGTTGCGCGGGGACTGGGTCCTGGAAAAACTCATGGGAACACCGTCACCACCGCCGCCGCCCAACGTGGAAGTGGATCTTTCGCAGAAGGACGGACAAAAGCCCACCACCTTGCGTGAGCGTCTGGAAAAGCACCGGGAAAACCCCAGCTGCAACCAGTGCCATGGCGTCATCGATCCCATCGGCCTGGCGCTGGAGAACTTCACCGTGACCGGTAGCTGGCGTGATGTGGATGTGCAGGCCAACGCCCCGATCAACGCCCGCACGATCATGCCTGGTGGCCTGCCCATTGAAGGGCCGGTGGATCTGCGCAGAGCACTGACCCGCGTACCTGAACAGTTCGTCCAGACCTTTACCGAAAAGCTGCTGATGTACGCGCTGTCACGGGAGCTGGAATATTTCGACATGCCCCAGGTCCGTGCTATCGTCGAGCAGGCTGCCGCGGACGATTATCGCCTGCGTGGCATCGTCATGGGCATTGTCAGCAGCGACACGTTCCGCCTGCAGGCAAGACCCCATGCCGGGGAATCAGACACACTGGCGGTGGCCGCTGCGGCCAGTGCCAACAATCCAACGAGGTGAGCCCATGTTCATTAGCCGTAAACATCTTTCACGCCGTGCCCTGCTGAAGGGAACCGGGGCGTCCATTGCCCTGCCGTTCCTCAGCGCCATGGTGCCTGCTGCCATGCCGCTGGCGCAGACTGCTGCTGCCGGCAGTACCCGGGTGGGCTTTTTCTACATGCCTCACGGTGCCATCATGCACAACACCGCGTTCGGCGCGGAGATGGATCACTGGCATCCGACCGGTGCCTCCGGCGCTGACCTCAAGCTCAACCAGATCATGAAGCCGCTGGAGCCCTACAAGGAGCGGCTCAATATCTTCAGCAACCTGCTCAACGAAGCCTGCAAGGGATCCGTGCATACTCTGAACCCGGCCACCTGGCTCAGTGGTGTGCGCCCGGACGACAGCGTCGCCGGTGCCAGCATGGCCAGGACACTGGACCAGGAAATCGTCAACCACCTGGGCCAGGAAACTGCCTTGCCGTCATTGCAGGTGTCTTCCGAAACCACCATCCAGGGTGCCGCCTGCGGCAGCGCCGGTTGTTATTACTCCTCCACGCTCTCATTCGCCAACGCCACCTCACCTCTGCCGATGGAGTTCAATCCACGCAAGCTGTTCATCCAGCTGTTCGGGGAGGGCGATACGCCAGAAGAGCGCACCGCCATTCTCAGCCAGCAGGCGAGCCTGCTCGACATGGTGAGGGAGAGTACCCGTGATCTGCAGAAGGAACTGGGTGCCGAGGACAAGGTCATCCTGGAAGGCTACCTGGATACCGTGCGTGAAATCGAACGCCGTGTGCAACGGGCCGGCCAGCAGGATCTGTCAGCGGTCGACCTGCCAGCGGCTCCCATGGGTGAGCTGGACAATTTTGCCGAACAGGTGGAACTCATGTTCGACCTGATCGCCATCGCCTACCAGGCTGATCTCACCCGCGTGATTTCCTACATGATGGTGTCCGAAGGCACCAATCGCACCTACAACCATATTGGTGTACCCGATGCCTTCCATCCCGTATCCCATCACGCCGATGACCGGGATCGTCTTTACAAACTGGTGCGCATCCAGACCTGGCACATGGAGCGCTTCAGCGCCTTCCTGGACAAGATGGCCGCGACTCCGGACGGGGACGGCAGCCTGCTCGACCGGGCCATCTTCATGTACGGCTCCAACATGAGCAACAGTGACCGCCACGACAACTACCCGGTGCCCAACCTGCTGGTGGGTGGTGGCAACGGCACGCTGAAGCAGGGTGGCCAGTTTCTGAAGCTGCCTGAGCGCACACCGCTGGCAAACCTGCACCTGACCCTGCTGAACAAGCTCGGTATCGAAATGGACAGTTTTGCCGACAGTACCGGCATCATCGCCGGCGTGTAGGACGGTGTCGCCGCCGTCCAGGTAGTCCAAGTAAAAAAGGCAAGGGACAAGGGGAAAGTGTGACTGATCGCAGAACACTGCTGAAATATTCGCTTGGCGGCATGGCCTTGTCCATGCTGCCGGCCGGACTGCTGGCGCAGCTTGGCAGCAATCTCATGCTGGTTCAGGCGGGCGGTGCCAACCAACTGGCCATGACAACGACCGCTGGCCTGGTACTGGTCGACAGTGGACCGGCAGCGGCCACTACGGAACTGGTGTCGGCGCTGGGTGAGACACCGGTGAGCACGCTCTTCAATACGCACTGGCATGCCGACCAGGTCGGCAACAATGCCGTGTTCGGCAGCCAGGGTGCGAGGATCATCGCGCACCAGAAAACCCGCCAGCGCCTGGCTACCCGTTACTACCTGCCCCATGAAAACCGCTATCACGACACGCTTCCGCAGGCTGCCTGGCCCACGCAGATTTTTCATGACAAGGGCGTCCTGGAAAGCGGCGGGGCAACTATCGAATACGGCTGGCTGGTACAACCCCACACTGATGGCGATATCTATGTCTACTTCCGCGACGCCAATGTGCTGGCAGCCGGTGATGCCGTTTCCCCACTGAAGGATCCTGCACTGGACTGGTATGGTGGCGGCTGGCTGGGCGGGCGCGTCAACTCCCTGGATTTCCTGCTGGACATTACCGATGCCGATACCCGTATCGTACCTGCCTATGGCCCGGTCATGTCACAGGCCGATCTGCTGGCCGAGCGTGACCTCATGCAGGAAGTCTACAACCGCCTGCTGGACCTGATCAGGCAGGGCTGCAGTGCGTCCTGCATGCAGCAGGAAGGGGCCCTCGATGGTCTGCCCAGGACCTGGCGCGACCCACAGACATTCCTGTATGCCGCCTACAAGGGTATGTGGGCTCATCATTACAACCTGGCACCGAATATCCTGTGAGACTGACCGTGCTGATACCTATCCGTCCCTTTTTGCTGGTTCTGCTTTTGCTGATGCCGGGCCTGCCGGCGTTGGCGCAGTCTCCCCTGGCTGACCTGATCAAGGCCGGCGACCGCGATGCTGCCCTGGCCATGATTCGCGCCGGGGCCAACGTCAACCAGACCCAGCCTGAGGGCAGTTCGCCGCTGCTGTGGGCGGTCTACCAGGTTGACGAGGAGCTGGTCGCGGCGCTGCTGCGCAACGAGGCCGATCCGAATAGCGCCAATAATTTCGGCGCCACGCCTCTGGCAGAGGCGGTCAGGCTCGCCAACCCGGTCCTGGTGTCCCGCCTGCTGGATGCCGGTGCCGATCCGAACATGACCAACGAGGACGGCCAAACACCGTTGATGCTGGCGGCCTGGACCGGCGATGTCGCCGTTGCCGAGTTGCTGCTTGCTCATGGCGCGCGGGTGAACGGCGAGGAGCAATGGACCGGGCAGTCGGCCCTGATGTGGGCTGCCGCGCGCAATCATCCGGACATGACCCGGCTGCTGATTGACCATGGTGCCGAGGTCAGCGTGCGTGCCCGCAGCTTTGACTGGTCGGTGCAAATTACCGCTGAACCCCGTGGCCAGTATCGCCCTGCTGGCGGTCTCACCCCCCTGTTGTATGCCGCTCGCGCAGGTTGCCTGGAATGTGTCAAGACGATCGTGACGGCGGGTGCCGATATCGAGTTGCCGACTCCGGAAGGCGTGACGCCGTTGATCGTCGCCATCGACAATTTTCATTTCGACATTGCCCACTTCCTGCTCGATGCCGGAGCCGCACCGGATAATTTTGACTGGTGGGGTCGCACGCCGCTGTATACCGCCATTGATGTGCGCACCATTGAGTCCCGTGGCCGCCGGCTGGACGCCGTGGGGCAGCAGCAGGCCCTTGATCTGGCCCGGCGCCTGTTGGAGATGGGCGTGTTTGTCGATCCGGTGTTGAATTTCGGCCGTCCCGGTGAGGGTGGCGGCAACGGGCGCTTTTCTGATGAGCACCTGAGTACCGGCACAACGCCCCTGCTCAGAGCTGCGGTATCCCATGATGCCGAGGCCGCCAGGTTGCTGCTGGAGCACGGTGCGGAAGTGGATTACCCCAATATTTTTGGTGCCACCCCCCTGATGGTCGCGTCGGGACTGGCGACCCCACGCGGCATGCTCAGTGACGGCTCGGTGTATGCCGCGCCGGATGTCGAGGAGCGCGCCATCGCCACCCTGCAACTGCTGCTGGATGCCGGTGCTGACATCAATGCCCGGGTCACCGATACGTCCAGTTACACAGCTTTCATTCCCCGCCATAACGCCATGACGGATCGCGAGGGGCAGACGGCTATTTACGGGCCGGGCAAGTGGGGATGGATGAAGGTTGCCAGGTTTCTGCTGGAACATGGTGCCGACGTTGATGTGACGGATGCTTTTGGCAAAACGCCGGTGGACTCCGCATTGGGCCAGGCCGGTGGGGAGCAGGAAGAGGTCTGGGAGGAACTGGCCGAACTGCTCAGGCAGGCCGGATAAGTTCTACCCGGGAACCAACCCCTTCAGCTGTTTCATACTGCAGACCCGGTCAACGGGTTGCCCGCAGATATCCCTGAATGCTGGCCCGGCCGGGCCGTTTATTCCACGCGCATGAATGGCCAGGCACCGGACACATGCACTTCCGATACCGATTCCACCTCGCCATCTGCATTCTTGTTGAAGACCCAGCCAAGACCGAAGATGCTGTCAAAGGCATTCTCTGACTGCGGCACCAGCAGGGACGTGGCTGAGTCGGTGTTGCCTCCGGTATCGGAATACCGTGGCGTGCGGGTCAGGTACAGCTCGCCGTCTTCGAGGTAAACCTCCGCCGTGATGTTGCGGCCAAGCCAGATCCCCTGGTAAGTGCCAACATAGGTTGCCAGCACGGACTCGGGCACTTCCACGACTTTGGCCTCAGCCTGGGTCAGGGCCCCGGTGTAATGACTCTGGGCGGTTTCTGATTCGTTGCAGACAATTTCCAGGATGTGATTGTCAGCGCGGTACTCCAGGGTGACCACAGCCTGCAGGGGGCGGGTCAGGGCACCCGGATCGACATAGTCGATCACCAGCTCAACGTGGCCGAAATCCAGGCGCCGGTAGGTTTCTGTCAGGCGCAGCTGATCGGTATGCGGCAAACCTTCACGGGTAAGCCAGGTGCGGTCGTTGAAGCCGGCGCTTTCCACCACCAGGGTGTCACCTTCCCAATGGCCGACGGAATAGCCCAGCCAGTTCGGCAACAGGGCGTCCTGGACCGGTTCGCGGCCATCCAGGTGGATCTGCCGATAGGTCATGTCCGGGTTGAGCACGGCGATGAAGTCGGGTGTCTGAACGATCTTGCGGGTTCCGCCCACCGAGGTGCCGGCAAGCCAGGATGCCGGGCCGTCAGGCAGGCAGTTGAAGCGCGGATCATTGACGAAAAAAGTGGTTTCCTGTTCCAGCAGGGTATCCAGTGCCCAGCCCTGGTAGCTGTCACGATCAAAGATGGAGCCCGTTGCATCCATGGGTACCCAGGTGCCGGTAAAATCCGGCTTGCCCTCGAATGTGCGTGGCACGGGGGCCGTCATGTCGACCCTGCCATCGGCAAGACGCGGAATGCCCTGAAGGTCCCAGTCAAACCATTGCGCCTGTGCCGGCCATGAGATGAGCAGGCTGACGGCCAGCATGGCTGGCACCGTGAATCGGGTGAAAGTGGACATTGCGGAAAGGAAGGTTGATCGGATCATGGTTTCCCCGGTTTGAACAAATCTGTCAGGCTGGTGACAGAGTTCTGTTTTTGTCATTGTTGGCGTAGTGTATATTATACTGGCCAGACAGGCACAGTCAGAGGCCTGCACTTTTTTTCTTCTGCTTCGGCAGTGAAGGTTTGCTTACCAGGGTTTGCGAACCAGACTTATGGGGTTTATCCATGCGCATCATCCATTCAGCAGTTTTTTCACTGGCGACACTGTTCGCTTCCATGTCTGTTTCTGCCCATCATTCTTTTTCCGCAGAATTCGATGTCGGCCGTCCGGTCAACATCACCGGCGCCGTGACCGATATTGAATGGACCAATCCTCATGCCTGGGTACATGTGGCCGTGGAAGATGAAAATGGCCACGTCGAGGAGTGGGCCGTGGAAATGCTGGGCGTGAATGCCCTGGTGCGCAGCGGCATGTCACCGCAGACTGTGAAAAACGGCGATGTCCTGACTATCACCGGTTACGGTTCCCGCGATGGTACGAATACGGCCAATGCCTCTTCGGTCACGCGCACTTCAACCGGCGAATCGCTCTGGGAAAGTGCGGCCAACCGCTGATCGCCGAATCACACCAGACATAACAAGACGAACAATAAAAAAGGCGCCGGGTGGCGCCTTTTTTATTGCGGTACTGTGGTTGTGGGTCAGGCGGTGGCTTCTTTCAGCAGGGCGATCAGGCGGCTCCACGCGCGTTCCGACAAGTCCATGTCATAGGAGGCTCAACCCGGTACCGTCCAGCCATGCTGGGCGCCTTCATAGACTTCCACTTCGGCATTCAGGCCGGCAGCATCAAAGGCATCGCGCAGCATGGTCTTGGCCTGCGGTTCAGCCTGGTCATCGTTTTCCGCAATCGCCACCAGGTAATCGGCTTTCCTCTCCGGTATCAGCAGGTGCGGGCTGTTGGCTTCATCGGTTGCCATGCGCGCGCCATGGAATGTGGCAGTAGCAGCGATTTTGTCCGGACCGGCGGCAGCCGTGCGCATGACCATCGGACCGCCCATGCAGTAGCCGATAGTGGCCATCTTGCGGGTCTTGGTAACCGCCCGGTGGTGTTCCATCAACTCCAACATCGCCCGGGCATCCGTGAAGTGGGATTCGGCATTGAGTTTCTGGGCGATGGGGACAATGCGGTCAGGTACCGCCGGATCACTGAAACTTTCCGTGCGGCTCACCACCGGGGCTTTGGCTTCGCTGCAGTAGGGATTCACGGCCAGCACGGTATACCCGTATCCGGCCAGACGACGCGCCATATCCGTGAACGTTGGTCGCAGGCCCAGGACATCAGGCCACAATATCACGCCCGGGAATTCGCCATTGGGGGCGTGGCTCAGATAGCAGTCTGCGACACCATCAGTCGTCAGCACATCCATCGGCCCGGAAGACAGGCGTTGGGCAAAGGCGCCGGTCGGCAGTGTAGCGGCGAGGCCGGCGCCGGCGGTGAGGCGATTGAACTTGCGCCGCGTCACTTTCCTGGTTTCCAGGTGGTCTTCCCAGTCCTTCAGTGTTTGTTCGTCACACATGCCCGACCTCCGTTGCAAGGCTGTTATGTCTAAGGCGGATGAAAGGTATAGGGACAG